>Ga0206848_1089_pt1 | contig 23159 bp, 17 predicted proteins | sample Alteio_BWOrgCont_18_FD_152635 | JGI IMG/M metagenome (GOLD analysis project Ga0206848, IMG submission 152635) | Enriched cells from forest soil in Barre Woods Harvard Forest LTER site, Petersham, Massachusetts, United States -... | ecosystem: Environmental > Terrestrial > Soil > Temperate forest >...
GTTTAAAATGGCATAAAGAGGGGGCCAAAACTGAATCCAGAGGAGAAGTCCAATCCATCTGCTGATAAAACTCCATCCAGAAGGTAGGAGAGCCAAGGGGAGAATAAAAATAAAACTTGCGTAGATAAGAGCTTCAAGGACATTCTTCATGGCAATGAGTTTTTGAGCGGCAACGCCTGCCAATGTTTCTTGGTTGGCACGTTGTTGAAGATAAGCGCGTCTTATGGCAAAGTTAGGGGCATTCCCTAGACCTGTGGAGATATTTTCTATTGAGTCCACAAAAGCATAGATCATCATCTGCTGCATCATGTAATCTTCGGCTGATTTTGATAGTTGGGCCATGTAATTAAAGGCGCCAGCCAGATATTTTTTAAGTTCTGACCCTGAACCTAAGGACGCAAGATGGGGCGCTACTTTTTGATCCTTCTTTCCAAAAATCTGTGTTTCAAAGAGCTGGAAAGCATTTTGGACGTCCTTTTTAAGCCATTGGTCGAGAAGGGGAACACCTTTATCACAAGTTACAATCTGGGAGACTTGCCCTTTCCCAGGAGCTTTAAAAGTAAAAGACCTTGCCGGTGAAGGACTTTTAATAAAGAATTCCCAGAGATTTGAAGAATTTTTAACATCCTCAAGAGTATATTTCTTGCCCAAGAGGGCATCATAAACAATGCATTGATTAATGAAGGACCGGAGTGTTTCTGAAAGGTCAGAGTTTGTAATATGAAAAGTTCTCGCACTTCCAATAAGGTTTGAAGCCATGACAGCTCCTGTTTTATGGTATTTGAGATCATCGGGCAGAGAAAAGGTCTTTTCAATTTCTTTTGTAAGCTTATCTCCGAGCTTACTAATCACACTTGCTGTTGCTCCAAGCCCCCAAGGGACATTATCGACTGGAAAGCGATAGCCCGTCACAGGATCATAAATTAATACACGGCATGTAGGCGCAAAGAAAAGAAAAAGCACTAAAAATAAGGGCATCATCCAACGATTCAGGAACTTCATATGATCCCCCTGGATCATAGAGAAAGTGGCCCACACGAGTCCTACCACAAGCCCTATACGAACAAAGGGCTGATAAAGCGTTCCTGTTTTTGAGTTAATCAGAGCCGCAATGGCATTAAAGGTTGTGCTTAAAACCTCTCCTGCTCCATAGGTGATAACAACATACTCCATCATCAGAGCCCCTCTGCACTGATCGTACCTACTTTGTTCATGAGATTCTTCTCAAGAAGCTCGGTCTTTCTAACCATGCTAATAATTTGCTCAATTTGCTTAAAACTCCCCATGCGACGTTCAATGATGCGCCCCCTTGCTGTATGAAGGGATTTTTGAAAACGTTTCATTTCCGAATCATCAATTTGTGAGAGGCTTATATGATCCACGCTCTCATTGATAACATCGAGAATTTCAGAGAGGTAATGAAAGAGAATATCAATCGCTCCCAATTCTGCATAATCAATGATGTCGATTGGCGATCCTCCGCGTCTATAAGCTGTTGAGACATTAATAATCTTGTAAAAAGGTAGGCGTGTTGAATTTAAGAAGGCAATTTCATTTGGCTCTAAAGGTTCATCCTTATAGATTTTATTTTGGATGGAATTTAAAAGAGCTTTGACTCTTTCAAGAAGGGCTGCTTGAGGGTCAATTCTGATGCTTTTTTCTTGAACGTCTAAACATTTGTTTCCTTCTTTATCAGCACATCTGTAAATCTTGACTTCCCCTCCATGAAGAAGGGCTGAAAGGAGGTTATCTCTATCAGCTAAAGAAGCTTTTGCTCTTATAGAATAGTTCCCATTTGTTTCTTTTTTTGAAATGATGGTGCCTGAGAGCGACATAAAGAATTCAGCAAGGTGTGTGTCTTGAATGAGAAAGGCGTTTTCTTGAATGGCTTTCCAAGCCAAATTAAATTCTGTCCCGAGCATGCTCTTAAAACGAGAATCGTTTTCCCCTGCACGAACAACTTGCTCAAGTTTATTTTCTGCTCCGCAGCCTTGTCTTGCCGCAGCATAGTCAGAAAATCCGCCATATTTCTTTTCTGTGCCAATCATCTTGCAAAGATGACGTTTACTCACATCTGATCGGGGCCATCCGGCCCCTAAGGTAGTTGCAGCAAGCTCACACGAGTTAATGTTAGATTGGTTAATCTTTTGAACAAGATCATTAAGCTCTGTCAGAATGTTTTTCACTTGAGGCGACATGGTTTCAATAGCAAGAAGGAGCGCATAGCTTCCCATGTTAGAGCCAATGGCTTTTAAAGCCTCAACCAACCTTGCAGAGCTAATATGAGAGAAGGCCCCCATAAACATATCAATGCCCCCACACCCCATGCGATAATCAGGAAGCTGAATGGTTGCAAGCTGCGAGCTATGAACTTGGTTTCGGGCAAATAAGTTCCCTCCTGTATAATAGCCTGCTGTTTGATCTTGATAGGCGCCAGGTCTGGTAATGTTGGAAGCGCCTCCGACTTTGTTAAAGAAGTTGGAGAGGTCTTTATTTACATCGGCATATGCTGATGAAACTAAGCCAGCGGCTATTAAGACAAAAAACATCGGGTAAAGGCTCAGCCTTTTAAGGCTTAGTCTCTTGAGACTTAATCTCTTCATAAATCACTCCTTTTCATCAGTAAAACTCGAATACGATCTTCAATTTGATCATGGGTGCTCATGCCGTAGCTTAGGGGGATAACTTTTCCTGATTTAGGTTCGATAGCCAAAAGAGTCGGCAGGGACTGCACACCCAAGGCTTTAGCTGTGCCATTATCGCGTCTTGAGCTTGGGAATTCAGGAAGAAAGGTGCCATCTAAACTGATCGGTAAAACTTCCCAACCATATTTTGAAGAAAAAGACTTTACAATAGGAGAAAACTGCTTGCAGTAGGCACACTGACTTGAGTAAAAGAAAAACAACCCATGAGTTTTAGATAAAGACCTTATTTGAGTTTCCATGCGTTCTCGCTGCTGATCGAGATAGACATGCCGTCCCGTTTGCGAAGTTGGGTGATGAAGGGTGTAGTCAAGCGTTGGGGTTTGATACACAACTTCAAGCCATTTATTGGCAAATTGTGTTGATCTTTCCATGAGTTCCTTTTGAATTTCCATATAAGCTTTGACGTTTCCAAAAGTGGGATTTAAGATGGCTATGGCCTTAAGATGTTCTACCTTTTGCTTAAAGGTCTCCAACTGAGCAATAGGGTCGTTTTGAGGTCTTTTTTCTTTCTTATCTTTCTGATTTCTGGTTTCTGTCTTAGACAGTTCTGCCTGAGGCAGTTCTGATAACGGATCACTGTCGCGTAGCGACTCCACCCTAAGGGTGTCGTACCAGTGCCAGCCCTCAGCTTTGCGGTCATAAAAAGAGGCTTGGGCAGTCCCACTTATAAGGAGGACAAAAATTAGAGAAAAACTTTTAATATCGATATTTTTCCACTCGAGATAGCCCCGGTTGAGACTGTTCCAGGTGAGGCTGTTCCAGTTGAGACTGTTCATTAGAAATCCCCCTGATGAGGCTTATTAAGCTCGTTTTGCTTTACCCCTTTTGTTGTGAGAGAGGGACCACTGGGATTTAATCCCGACTTAAAATCATGAGACATCTGGGAAACTCGACCAGAGAGATTTCGCGTGACTGTATTCACTGTTGTTTGCGTAATTTGTTTTGCTCGGGCTGCAATTTCAGAAAAGATTTCACTCAGATCAAGCTGATCAAAGTTAATGCTTGAAAGTTCATCAATTGTGAATCCTCGACACTGAGGATGCTTTGGTTTTCCCCACCCTATTCCAAGTTGAGATCTTCCTTGGTCATGGAGAAGTCGAGCAAGTTTTGTTGGAAAGCAACAATAGGATTTCTTTTTACGAAGGCAAATTCCAAAAGCTGTTTTTTCCGCACAGTAAGTCCCGACTTTAACACAGAGCTTCTTTTTTTGTTTTTCTGCAAGGTCTTTATCTTCTTTATCACACCCAGAAAGATTGAGGGAAACGCCCCATCCTTTCTGCGTACAACAATTTTTGAACCCTGCAAAAGCAATTGTGCAAGCATGCCTTTCTCCCTTAAATATCTGGATTGAACTTGCATTTTGTGAATTTCCATTTGCCCGGAGATCATCTTGAATGTCTTTAAGAACAGAAAGCTTGGCAATGGCCTCAGCCATATCATGGTTAGGCTCCTGAGCAGCTGGCGCATCTACTTGAGGAAGAGAGAAGTTTCCTGCTGAGACCCTCTCTTGTTCATTATTAACTGGACCCGGACAACGATAGGTTTGTTCCCATTCAATACAGACACCGTCCATTTCATTGATACATTTTGAAGAAATCTGCTCACATATGGATTTTCGTAAAGCCTCACAAGTATTGATGGAAGGGTAGGCACATGCATAGGTATATTCATATCTCCAACAAGGTCTTGTAATTTGCCGAGCTATTGCTTGTCTCTGAGGTCCGATAGTTGCCATCACTTCTCGTGTTTCACTGCCCTTCGGACAGACCTGTTTTATAAGCTTACAAGAGCGTTTTTTAGCCTCTTCATGCATATTTCCACAATCTGAGGTCCAAGCCTCAGGACTGATATGAACCTTTTCTGCTTGGTACATAATAGGCGTGGCATAATATTTTTTAGCGGAGCATTGAGGATCATCAGGTCCATGGTGTCCTTTTTTGCACCAATAATGAGAGTACTTTGCGGGATCTATGTGGATCGTTGGAGGAAGCAGTGTTTTTGAGCACTTATATTCAATAGGAGGTTTTGATTCTCGGCAGGTTTTGAAGGTGTACTCTGTGTGGAGTTTCCGGCTATAAAGGTCTGAGCTCAAAACTTTTTCAGGATTTTGAATTGAATTCTTTGAATGACTAATAATAGGGTCTTTTTCAAGATCAATAACAAAATATTGTCTTGTCTCAGATGTTTTTTTAAGATCTCGTGCATATCCATTCTCATTGAAGGCATTTTGCGTTGAGGATTCAAGGGAACTGGGATTATTGAAGTTTGTTTCAGGGGGCGTTGCTGATTGGAACCCAGGAATAGAACTTGGAGAAGCTGACTTTGTAATAGCCACTTCCTTTTTCTGGCGCTCTTTCGCATACTCCTTATAAGAAGCTTTTAGAGAGCCACTCATGAAAGAAAACGTAAGCATGAAGAGGGCTAAGAATCTCATCGATTTTTCCTTAAGATTCTTAACATCTGGGCTGCTTCTAGGTGTAAGATGCCTTGGGAGGAAAACTGTTCTAACGCATATTCAAGAGAAACGTTTCCCATTAAGCGATCATGGAAAACAGTTTCTTCAGCGGTATCTGTTGGCTTTTGTCTTAGGGTAAAGGTGGGGACAGCTTTAATTCCATAAGCTTCAAACAAGGTTGGATCAATCATGATCTCCCTTTGAAGTTCTTTGAGTTTCTCTATGGTGTCTTTAATATTACCCTTAACAAGACCTCTTAGGACAAGTGTTCCACATACTTGGCTCACTTGAAAAGCGAGGGACTTCAGAGTTTCCACTGGCATAGAAAATGAGACAAACACAAGGAGCTGAGGATAACGCGTAATTTGACCTTCATCACCAATAGTCAAGCTTTTGCGGTTTATGTTTTTCGCTTGATCTGCCAAGGTTTGAGCAGCTTCACAACTTTTGCCTTGAAACGCTATTTGGGAAGCTTTATTTACAATCCTTCTGGCATCTTTTTGGTATGTTTTAGAAAGCTCTTTCGCTTGAAAATCCATATCCTTCACCCATGAGAGATCAGGATTTCGAGTTTGATTAAAATCTAGAGGTTTTTCTTTGGCCCAAATAGGTTCTATAGGACACAAGAAAGTCAAAAAAAGAAACAGATGTTGAAAGATTAAAGGACGCAGCATAGCCTCTTTCTCCAAATCAAATAGCCAAAATCCTCTCCCTTGTAAGGGTAATTTCTTCCTGCCGACCACAAAAGGTCGCTGCGTCCTAAAGGATGGCACCCATCATGGGTTGCAGGAATAGGATAGGTCATTTGCGTTTTGTATTGGGATTTCCGGATAATCGGCATGGGGTATTTTCCGCAAAGCCCTTGAAGTCCTGAATAGCCCCAAAGGAGGCCTTCTCGGTGAAGCTTTGCCATAAAACGTTGGGTGAGAAGGAGACTGGCTTGAACCCCTCCACTATGTGCTGATACTGTTCCTGTAAAGGGATAAAGAGATCCTTGACATCCCCCACACCAGAAAAGAGCATCATAACTAAATCCAAGGCTTGCAGCAGCGCAATCAGCAGCACATGCAGCTTGAGCAATAGGATTTCCAAAAAGAGCTGCTTCCGGATTAATGATAAAGCTTGTTTCATCATCATTCCACAAAGGATCAAGCTCTGTGAGGTAAGCTACGTCAAATTGAGTCTTTTCAAGGCACGCAAAATCTAATAGAAGCTCAAGCCAATGAATGAGAGGATAAACATACCAATGCACTTGATAAAAGCTTTGCTGCATATGACCTTTTGAAGCGTGTCCTACAGTTCCGTGTCCTCGAATGCTTGTAGAAGGTCCCATGCGGATACCTCCTAAATTAATCATGCAATAAGGCGTACGGGTCACATCAACGAGTCTCACAGGCTCCCAAAAAGAAATAGGAATGCCAACATAAGGAGGACGATTACAAGTACAAATAGGATTCCTTGGAGTTGCTGTATCTTCTCCACGCGCAACTGGAACCCCTGCAATTGTAATGGGGAAAATACACTTCCAGCAGATATCTGTAATGGGATTGACAAAACGTCCTGAACACGCTTGACTATTTGAAAATGAATAAAAAAAACTAAAAACAACGAGGAGGCAAAAATGTATGCATAAACTTATTCTTACGCCCTTTCTTCTTTCTTTCTCTTCTTTTTTAAATCCAGCTAAAGCCAATAAATCACTCTCAGCTTTGGACTTTTCCGAAACTGAACCCTTTTCAGCGCATTCGGAATATTTTTTCTCATCAGAGATGGTTTTAAGTGCGAGCTTTTTAGGCTGGCTCCTCTTTTTATGCTTTTTCTCGAAGCAAGCTTGAGGAGATGGAGAACGACTTATTGTGATATAATGCCGTAATAGGGAAAAGAGAAAGGGAAGCTTCATAAAGGCTCCTCCTCTTGGCGCTTTTTCTTTTGTGCATGGAGGCAAACTTCTTCAATGCGTAAGCGAAGATTTTCTTGAGTCACAACCGCAGGGACATGTTGAATCCCAAGTTTTTTTGTAAGTTTCCCGCCTTGATCAAAATAAACAGGATGACCAACGAGTGGGGTACCAATAAGTTGGCTTCCAGCAAGCTGGTTCCATCTTTCCATTAGCTCAAAAGGGGAACCTGAAATGAGAATGATTTTTGGGGGAGTGGGAATATTTTCGTTTGCTCGTCTTTGGTCTTTTCCTTGATTGGTGCTTAGGTAGGTTTTATGGACCCAAGATACCTGAGTTTCATCATTTCCATCAATAAATATGAGGGGAGAAGGCAAGGAGCGGAACTTAAGTGGGTTTATTTTTGTTCCGGCTTTTTGAAAAATTCTTCCAGTCTGATCTCTTAAATCATAAGGAATGGAAATTGATGGATCATAATAAAAGACCCTGGGTTTTGTAGCTTTAACTATTCCAGCAACAGGATGGGGCGTATGAATGGCCTTTTGAGTTTTCTTTATGATCCCTTCATTAAGCTCAGCTAATTTGCCTCTCGTTTTTAAATGGTGAAGTTTACCTTCAATCTGTTTGAGTAAATCAGGCTCTTGAATCTTGAAGGTATGACCATGGGTCGCTAAGTCCTTGGACTTAGCAGTATTCAGCACCCAGTATTCAGTGATCAGAAAAGTACAAAATAACAAGAGATTGTGCTTCATTGGTCTCTTTCCTGAGCGTGATTGTTTTCTTTAAAAAGGCCAAAACACCTACCACTAATGTGCTCTTGCTTCACAAGCCCAAACTCTTCATAGCGAGAATCAAAGGAATGAGGATGGTCTGTGCTCACAAATACATATCCCTCTGGGATTATAGTATTTTTAATAGGATGAAGAGGCTTTCCCTCTTTCGTTTTTTGAAGCAACTTTCCAATGGGATAGACTTCTTTATGATAAGCAGGTTCACAGTTAGATTTACAAGAATTGACAGTCTTTGTTTGGGTGTCGTAAATTTTAGAAGCATGATCTCCTTTTACATTGATAGTTATGGTGTCTTTATGAATTTCAATTTTATCTCCAGGCAGACCCATCAGACGTTTTGTAAAATGAATATCCTTAAAGTATATGGTTGGGTGATTTTGAATGCTCACGACATCACCTCGCTCAGGAGTAATCCCACGAAAGCAGATGAAGACTTTGCCAGGAAGGCTCTCTGTTTGATTGATGTTGAATTGAACCTGAGTCAAAACAACGTACAAGATAATTCCTAAGCTTAAAATTCCAACCATAGCATATTGCCAGAACTTGAGGGTCATGTGGCTCTCCGCTTTGAAACCTGCTCAATGGCGTCAGTCAAGCTTATTCCTTGTTTGGTGAGTTCTTGCACCGCTGCAAACTCTTCTGCTTTTGTGGAATAAAGAATGAGAGAGAAAGGATCGAGAAATAATCTCCCAATCGCATAACCATGAGGACCATAAATCATGACTTCCGCATATTGCCCTTGTTTGGTTTTGAGAGATGTCAGCATGGACTCCATGGTAGGATCCATGGAGATGCGTTTTGATTCTTTGAGCTGTTTGATGGATTCTGGCTTTTGAGCAAGAAGGCACATCCAGTCCGAGTTCTCAAAGGCTGCTTGAGCTGCAGGCGACGCATAAAAGTCATTAACCGATTGGGTGCCGACAACAAGAGAGCCTCTATATTTTCTGAGTCTGCGTGCAGCTGTTTCAATAAAGGTTCCGGATTGTTTGCCGCGGAGCATATCCCAAGCTTCATCAAGGACAACATGACTAGGGGTTTTACGATCCCCTAAATAAAGTTTATTGGTGATTTGAACAATGACCATTTGAACAACCACTTCTTGAAGGTCTTTTCGTTCTTTCAATTCCTCAAGCTCCACAACAACCATAGGGGCTGATAAATCAACAGTTGCGGGGCCATCAAAAAACCGCCCATAATTCCCATCTTTGGTATAAGGAAAAAGCTTTTTTCCTAAGTTTTTAGCGAGTTTGTCAGACTGTTTCTTCAAATACTCTGCGAAGTAATATGAAATATGAAGTTTGTTATCTTTCTGCAGAACATGCTCACGAGTTTAAGGTTTACACCAGTAGTTCAAGCTCTAACGACTTTTTTATTTTTGCTCCCCATATGCTCCCCCAGATATTTTTAAATTTATGCGACCTCTCAAAACCTCTTGATTTCCCTGGTGGGCGCTGCAGGATTCGAACCTGCGACCCGCTGATTAAGAGTCTGCTAATGAGCAGAAAGTGGAATTGTTATTTTCTCCCATTTTCCTTTTGTGTTCCTTTACTTTATCTTCTTTTTCGTTCTTTTTCAATAGATGAAACTCTATAAAATACGAGTCCCAATCTTTACCGTTTGATGACAATTTGATGACAATCACTTTTAAGCATGCTATAAAGCTATACTAGCAGTTTTGGAGATTAACATGCCCAAGATAACAAAACGATTTATAGAGTCCATCACACCAGATCCTGAAAAAACTCTAAAACACTGGGATACAGAACTCAAAGGGTTTGGAGTTGTGGTTCTTCCAAGTGGCCGCCGCACCTATTGTATTCAATATCGCAATACAGATAGAGTCTTAAAACGATTTAAAATTGGGGTTCATGGTCAGATAACAACAGAACAAGCCAGAGACTTAGCTAAACAAAAATTAGGGCAAGTGGCTCATGGACAGGACCCAGCAAGCCAGAAAAAGGAAACAGCGACTCTTATATCTATGGAAGAGCTTGCTAAAAACTATATTGAACGTCATGGTTATAAAAAAAGACCTAAAAGCTTACAAGAAGACCTGAAGCTTCTTCAAAATGTTATTCTTCCTGCTTTAGGACGATTAAAAGTATCCAATGTGACTCGACGTGATATAGAAACTCTCCATAAGAACCTTCAGAAAACACCTTATCAAGCCAATCGCACGTTAGCACTCCTATCTAAAATGTTTTCTTTAGCGATTTCATGGGAATGGATCGAAGATAATCCTGTGAAAGGCATTGAAAAGTACCAGGAAGAAAAAAGGGATCGTTGGTTGAATCAAGAGGAATTAGATCGATTGTGGGCTGTACTTGATAAATATCCAACACAACTAACAGCTTATATTTTTAAGTTTCTTCTTTTGACCGGAGCTCGTAAAGGAGAGGCTTTGCAAGCAACCTGGGATCAATTTGATTTAGAAAAAGGGATTTGGACAAAACCCTCACATGTGACCAAACAAAAAAAGAAAGAACATCTGCCACTTTCCGAAAAGACCCTAGATGTCTTACATACTTTGCAGAAATTAAACATTCAGAATTCACCTTACCTTTTTCCTGGACGGATTGAAGGAGAGCCGCTTAAAGAAACGAAAACTTTTTGGCGGAAAGTACTGAAAGAGGCTCAGCTCGAAGAGGTAAGAATTCATGATCTTCGTCATACCCATGCTTCTCATCTTGTCTCAAGTGGTTTAAGTTTAAGCATTGTTGGAAAGCTCTTGGGACATACACAAGCCTCAACAACTCAAAGATATGCTCATCTAGCAGATGAACCTTTAAGGCAGGCAGCTGAATTATTTGGAAGTAAGGTGGGGAATAAGCCTTTAAAGGAAGAGTGAGCAAGAGGAAAATCAACAAAAACAGAGACGACATATTACAAACGCAGATCGGGGTTGTAAAAAGAGCCTTACGAGAGAAGCTTTTTAATTTCTTCCTTAGGGAGCTTTGTTGTTGAAGCAATAATATTCATATCTATTCCTTTTAAAAGAAGAGCTTTAGCCATTTCTATTCTTGCTTTCTGCCATCCTTCTTCACGTCCCTCTTCAAGAGCTTGTACGCGAGCTTGTTCACTTGCTCTTTTTAAAAGCTCGGGCTTTAAATATTCTACAAGCGTTGACATAATTTTCTCCTCATTTACAAACTCTAACTTCTTCACGGCTTGGAAAAAATCTTCTTGTTTTTGCGTTTCTCCAACACCAGCCATGTATGTGATGATAGTATAAATATAACTCTCTTCGCCTTGGTTTTCAAGTTCTTTTAATGCTTCAAGAATACTTCTAAAAAAAGGAAGAATATCTAAGTCATGAATATGCTTTAAAGTTAAAGCCATTGTTCCAAAATATAAGTACTTTTTAAGTTCTTCATCAGAGGCTTGGGTTAGATCAATCAGATGATAAGGAGACGTAAGTGTTTCTTTAGCAAATTCTTTTTCTTCTGAAGGAAAAAGATCAAACAGGTCCATTGAATAGGTGAAGGGCTTTTCACCTGTATAAAGAACAAGGGGATATACGAATGGTAATTTGTTATCTTTTGTCGTTTTAAGGTGATGGTCCATTATAGCCACCATGTATTTCAACATACGAAAGGGAAGAAGGGGATCTGGTTTTGAAGCATGTTCAAGGAGGAGATAGAGAAAGCCTGGTTGTCCATTAAATTTTACAGAATATAAAAGATCCGCGATTTGTAGCTTTAAATTGTCGTCAATAAAGGATTCTTTTTGGAGATTAATGGAAGAAAAATCGATGGCTTTTTGAATATGAGCAGGTAAGTTAGCCTTAAAAAATTCCTCAGCAACCTTTGGATTGGTCATAAGAGATCTGGTAAAGCGATCGTGGGGCGAGAGGTTTTTTGTCATTTTTTGTTACATTCCTACTTTGGAGAGCCCATCTTTCACTTTTCGACAAATGGTCATCTGTTGAGTGCAAAAACTTCTTGTTTATTAAGAAAAATATACCAAATTTAGGCAAAAAAATCAATAAATTAACGAGAGCATGAAAGAAAAACATATAAAAATATCAAGGGGTTATTTCCCCTTCTGGCGATTTAAAGCCCATGAAGAAATGGAAGTTGAAAAGGCGCCTCTAACCTTCAACCTTTTACCTATTTTTGCGAAGTCCCTCTTCCACCTTCTTAAGTTGTTCACTTATGCTTTCTTTTAGGCCTTCTGCTTTTTTCTCAAGCTCTCTCTTGGCCTTATCGAAATCAGCTTTCATGACCTGTGTTTCCTTCTCAAAAGAGGCGTGAAAACGCGTCGCGTGATGATAAAACTGGAAGCCAAACCAGCAAAAGACGATAAATGTGACGCTCCCCATGAATGCAAATAAGATGAGGATTTTGTTTGCTAAGGTCATCAGTGAGTCTCCTTTTTTGGATAACTCCGGCTTTCTTCCACTTCTCTTTCATACTCTTTCATGACTTCATCAAACTCATTTGTAAATACCGTCCTCTCACTGAGAGTGTGGCTTTTTGCAAGTTCCTCTTGGGTTTTTTGAAGGTTGGCTTCAGCCTCTTGTTTTAGTCTTTCTGATTTTTCATTTTTTCTTCTCTTATCTTCTTCGGAAGCTTCATTAAGTTTTCGAAAGTCATCTTTTGCGTCCTCAAAAATCTTGTCAAAGTTATCCTGCCAGGCTTTATCTTGTGCCCGAGTTCTTTCAGACTCCATTTGATCCATAAGAGACGGCCGATTAAAAAAGGCGTTGGCAAAGTAAACAAAGGCAAGGGCATTGCAGAGGAAGAAGGCGCCGATACCGATGAGGATTTTGTCCTCAAGCTTTGGAGAAATATTCTTAAAGAGGGGTACTATCCTTTTAGAAATGAAGGAATTGTTTTCGTTCATTGTTTTTCTGCCCTTGCCTTTTTTATTCTATTTTATACTCAAAAAATGATTGATGAAAGCGCTCTTTCCAAGATAACTCCATTCTTCCTTTTGAGAAGGCGTAAGACCATTATTAGCCATTGATTGACGGAGATCAATGAGGGCTCCGAGGAGGAGGGTGGCCTTTTCTTTTTCAGCTTCCTCCATCTGAAGATCTGCCCCTAGTGAGATTAAAAAGGCTTCCGCAAGGCCTGACTTAATCACCAGGCCTCCCAATTGAATTTTGGTTCTCGTGTCTTCTTTTCTTTGGGCATGGGAAGCTTCAAGTTGCTTCGTAGAATAAAAAGAGAGCGTCTTTTTTGTTCTTATTAACGTTTGTGTCATCTTACAGAGCCTTCTGAAAAGTCTGTGCGTTTGAGGCTTTACCTTTGCGAAATTTCAACCCCCTTTCCTTCCATTGCTGCGCAAGGTCAGGGTTGGTAATGACTTGATCACAGACATAAAGAAGGCCTCCCGCCAAGATGGTGGGATCAAGAGACGGAGAGGGAACATGGTTGAGAATATCAAGAAGTTCCTTATTCCTTTTTCCCAGGAGGAGATTCATTTCTTGGTTGATTTCTTCTTTCTTCTTGTGAAGAAGCATGATCTTTTTTTGGAGTAGGTCCATAGGGTTGCCTTTCAATTGTGAATTGAGGTTATGGGAGTCATAGAACGTCTATGATTGTTTAATTTTATGGGAATGGGTTTTGAAATATTCGCAAGAATATGATTTTAAATATGGGGTGCTTTTCTATAACTCACGAACAAATTATACCATAAAATTGAATTTCGTGCAAGGTTGATATTCACACTAAAATATTGGATTAACTCATTGGGTATTCTTTCAAATTGAAAGCAATCCCTGGCCTTTCATTGAACTTTGCTTTTTATAGCTTTATCATAAAAGTATCGTATATTCCAATTTTGGGGAGCTTCTGAAGCGAATTCTCCTTTAATTGTTCCACGTGCATCTTTATCTCTTATTTCGTATAATTTTAACGTTCCATCTTTGTCTAACAAAGTCGCCGTTCTAAGAATATTTTCACTATCATAATCTCCTCCTGGCAAGCAAGTAGGCCAAGAAAAGCGGTCACTGTTCCACTTAGAATGAGATTGTTGAATTCCACCTTCACTCCATTTTACAAAACCAAAGTCTCCTACAGAAAGAGAATCTTTGTCTCGAAATTTGGATTCATTTATGACGAAGTGAGAATGTTTTCCCAAAGATTCATTTTGAAGAATAAATAATCCATCAATTCCATTATCAGGCCCTTTTTTTGTAGTACATGTTTCATATTTGAAGATATCAGGTCTTTCATCTTCATCTGATTTTGTATACAAAAGCCCTAGATGCAGTTGATAATGTTTCTCTAAAATCTGGTACCCTATGTCTTCAAAAAACAATCTTGCAGCGACTTCTCCTAAAGTTGATTTTTGTTGTGATGATCCTAAACTATTTTTAAGGGCATCCCATGTTTTTATATTGCCATTTACTCCTGTGCTTTCAATAAATTCTTTCCTATATTTCTTAATAATTTTACCACTATGAGTAAATTTCATATAAATATCTGTTTCTCTGAGTTCAATTTTATCAGGATTAGAAAAAAGTGAAAAAGGAATAAGAAAGATTAGGAAAAATGCCACGTAGATTTTGGTTATTAACCGCTTAGACGTTCCAATCATAGGATACTCCTTTTATGAAAAGAAACCTTTTGAGAGAATAAGGCTTTTTTATCCTCCACTCAAGCATTTTATAAAAATCAAGGTGATATAACCTTTGGTGAGTAGTTCATTGGAAATAGGGGTTATATAAGCCCTCATTTAGGATCAGAAAGTGTTTCCCATACACCCACTTTTTCTGAGTTCTTCTTTGAAGAAAGATCAAGCTGTGAGTGTAACGAACAAGAGAATCCTGAAAGGGCTGCGTTAGCAAAGCCCTAAAGGCGCACTTAACGGCGATTGACACTTTCTGTGTCCATCCCCTTGCGCAGCCCTGCGGGCGGCCCCATATGGTAAGTATGGCGATGTACCACATGCATATGGGGTATATCTCAAGGAAGGCAGGGCGCAGCGCTACGGCGCACGCCGCTTATATCAGTTGCACAAAACTTATGGAAGCCCGCACAGGGCTTGTCTTTGATTATTCCAAGAAACAAGATCTGCTTCATCAATCTATCCTGGCGCCGGAGGGGTGCCCTGAGTGGGTTCATGATCGGACAAAGCTATGGACAGCCGTTGAATCTTTTGAAGATCACATTGCCCAGACGCGCTTTCGAGGAAATAAAAATCCCGCGAAAAATGAAAAGAGCTTACGCGCTAAAGAGACTTATCTTGAAACGTGTAAGACAGCCTTTACCGCTGTTTTTGCTCTGCCTCTTGAGATTACAAACCCGGACCACCAGCTCGATCTCACTGAGAGAATCGTAAAGGCTTGCTATGTCCAAAAAGGACTGATTGCGGACTATGCCATTCACCTTGATTCCGGCAATCCCCATGTCCATATTCAGGCTGCGACACGTCCTTGGGCGGAGGGAACCTTTTCGAAAAGACGCTATGTTTTAGAGCGAGAACAGCTGGTTGAAATACAGCATCTGGCAGCTGAAACTGCTAATGATTTTGCCCGAGAAAAGGGCTACAACTATGTGCTAGATGCAAGGTCTTATGCGGACCAAGGACTGAAGATTCTTCCCACCCGTCATATGGGACCGAAAGCTTATCATAAGTACAAAGAAGACAGCCGAATCGGGCGGGAGAATGAGGATATTGATCGTCAAAATCTCTTGGCCCTCTTTCACCATCCAGAAGAGATTATTAAGCTTGTTGCAACGCAAAAGGTTGTCTTTAGCCGATATGATATTGAACGCGAAATCTTTAAAAGGGTGGGCGGTGACATGACCCTCTATAGTCTTTTAAAGACCCATTTGGAGGGTATTGAGGTGTCAGCTGACATGCTCAAAGTCGCCAATGATAACGTGGGCCTTGAAGGAGAAGAGCTTAAGGCGGATGTGAAGCAAACGGTTGCTTCCTTTTCGGGACGTTTGTTAGAGGAAGAAAACATTGTTGAGGTGGGGAAGTCGCTGAGAAACCATATTGTCTTTACAACAAAAGAGGCCCTTAAGTTAGAGGAAAGTGTTCGAGAATCCGTTCAATCTTTATGTACTTTAAAGGGTAAGGAAATCTCTTCATCTCAGAAAGAAACTGCTCTTTTGGTTGCGGAAAAGGAAAATCAATTTGCTTTCTCCGAAGAACAAAAGAAGGCCATTGATTACTTGCTTGAGCCTATGGCTTTACGGGTTTTAACGGGAAAAGCCGGCACAGGAAAAACAACCATTCTGAAACCCGTTGTCGATGCGTATAAAGAGGCTGGCTACATTCCCATAGGCACAGCATTCCAAGGAAAGGTGTCTGAGCTTTTAAGCCATGATTTGAAGATTCCCGCCTATACTCTGGATCAGTTTCGCAAATGTTGGGACAAGTATGACAAACTGAAGGAAGAGATTCCCAACCTACAGGGAAAAGCTCTTATGGTTGCCAAACGCGAACTTGAGCGGCTGGGTGCTTATCAACTTACCAATCGTCATGTGGTCATCCTAGATGAAGGGAACATGGTGGGCGGAAACCTATGGGGCGGTCTTCTCACCCGCGTGCAAGCAACAGGGGCTCATTTAAGAGTTGTTCAAGATAACAGCCAAATCAAAGCGCTCTATGGATCAGACATTTCAAGATTGGTTGAACAAGGCGCAGGGCACTTTGAGCTGAATGATGTCCATCGTCAAAAAGAAAAGTGGATGCAAGAGGCCTCCAGTCATTTGAACAACCATGCTCTGATTGAAGGCTTCAAGCCCTATGAGGAGCGGGGGTGTCTTACCTTTAAGAATTCATTGAATTCCGCCCATTATGCTTTAAGCGAAGCTTACGTAAACCATTATGTTTCTAAGCATAAAGAGAAACAAATCATTGCCTTCGCCATGCAAAACAAGCATGTCGAAGAATTAAATGAATTGATCCGCTTTCAGTTAAAAGAAGGCGGGTTTCTTGGGAAAAATCTTAACCATAAAGGAAAGGAGTTTTCCATCGGCGATCGGGTGATGTTTACGGAAAATGATCATCGTGAGTGGTTTGTGAAGACCGTAGAGTCAACAGGTGATTTTCAAGAAAGAGGGGTCAAAAACGGGACCTTTGGACACATCGAAGCTTTTGACGAAAAGAAATCCATTCTGGATATCAGGCTTTCAAAGGATAACCGGCTCATTCGCGTGAATTTAAAGACCTACGACCATCTTGAGTATGGCTATGCCATGACGGTGAATAAGGCCGAAGGGCAAACCTTTGATCGGGTTTATGGGTTCTTTGATCCGTTGATGAGCGCCAATAAGGTCCTCATTTGGATGAGCCGTCATCGCTATGGTTTTCAAGGATTTATCTCACGCGAACATGCAGTTGATATCAATGAAATGGCCAATGCTGCGGGAAAAAGCGAGTATCGTCCTTTGGTTTCGGATTTTAGCCATGAGACGAGCCCTGAAGCTGCATTAGTGAAAAGCTATATGACAGCTTCTTATAAAGCAGGAAACCTCTGGGGCGTGATGACAAGAGAAAACACAGACTCTCCTTCAGATCATCCAGAGTGGAGTGCTTTTCAAGCGGCTCAACATACGAGGAATATTTGCGCAGGTGAAATCCTTGAGAGATGGGATCACTGTCGGACCTTTGTTCACCAGATAGGACTCAAGAAAATCACCCTTGAAGTGCAGGTAGGACTCAGACAACGGGGGCTCAATGAGGTAGAGCTTGAAGCCCTCCAACGGGTTGAAAGTTATCGGTCTCTTTCTCATCAAGTTAGTTCCCTTGGGGATACGATTTCAAAGGGGAACCCTGTTTCCAAATCATCACCTTTGCGGAAAGAGTATGAAGGATTGGTAGAAACCCGTAACAACCTTGCTTATGAGATTGCCACTTATCCTGAGCTGCATTGGCCTTTCTTTAAGACCGTTAAGGAGGGAAAGGGTTACGTTACTTATGGGGGAGAGGTTTATGACAAACTCCCACCTGCATTAAGAACAGCACAAAAACAAGCTCAAACTTACATCAAGGCTCAACAACAAATAGCCTTTTCTCAAAAACTAACCTCAATTGAAAAAGGGGCTTTTGAAGAACTTCTCATATTCAAAAAACTTATAAAAGAATGCAGTTTTCTTGTGGGTGCTTTAAAGATGGAAGGCGCTCTTCCTAAGAAGGAAAAAATCAAGACAACTCTTGAGGAAACAACTAAGGAAAGAGACTTTATCGCTTATAAGATCATCAATTCCTTCGATAAATACAGTCCCCTTCTTGAAAGGGCAGATATTGAAGAAGACCAACTTCTCAAATATGCCGTCTATGGAGAAGCTCGTCAGCTCGCCTTAAAGCACAATCTCGCCAAAACCCCTGAAAGACGCTTAGAGCTTTCCCATGAGATTTATCACATGGTGGACGAAGGAAAGCAACTCAATAAGCCTATCTACGGGATTATAAAAGGCATGGGCCTTGAATTTTCTCGGCTACGGTTTGAGAAAGAATGGTATAGCGTTTATCAAGAAAAACGCTCACTTCCTTTTAAAAATATTGAAGAGCTTTCAAAAGCATTCGTTTCACTGGAAGATAGAAGAAAATCACAAGACCCCTCACAAGACTTTAAGATTCTCAAAACCCATCCTGAACAGCAAAACAGAATTGTGAAAGGAAACATCTCTCTTCAAACTCAAGCAAAAGCCATTGAATCTGCTCTTCAACAAAATATTGTCGGATTTGCTGATCAAATTTTTGCATCCATTGGCGAGCATTATCATCACGCTTCCTCTTCAAATACAGAACGACGGTATGGAAAGAAAGGACATATCTCCCTTAACCTTAAAACAGGAGCATGGATTGATTATAAAGATAGCAGTCTTTCAGGAGGTCCTCTTCATCTTTTGACAAAACTCAAAGGAATGAGTTTTAAGGAAGCTCTCGATTATGGAGCCTTATGGACAGGGTTATCATCAAAGGAACTCAAGAAATTAAACCAAAATTCCCAACTGCCTGTTCTTTTAGAGAAATACAAAGAAAAGGAAAAACAAGATCACAAGGAAAAAATTGAAAAAGCAAATGCTCTCTGGAACAAAGGACAACCTATTACAGGAACCATAGCTGAGCGTTATCTTAGAGAACATCGGAAAATAAAAATCCCCTTGCCTCCTGATTTTCGGTTTTTACCCGACTTTAAGGACAAGACTTCTGGAAAGTTTTTCCCTTGCCTAATGGTAGCAGCAAGATCAGCTGAGGGAGAAATTACGGCCGTACAAATAACATATCTTGATCCAGAAACTGCGGAAAAGGCAAAAATTGAAGTTCCTAAAAAATCATTTGGAATGATTAAAGGCTCTGCGGTTATTATTCAGGAAGCAGACTTAAAGGATAAGGAGCTGGAGCCTACCGTTCTTTTTGTTGCTGAAGGTGTTGAGACGGCTTTAAGCTTAAAAGAAGCAGGTCTAAGAGGAACCATTAAAGCAAGCTTAGGCCTCTCGAATATCAGACGCCTTGTTCCTGAAAACCCCATCACACACATAGTTCTTTGTGCTGATCATGACACACCGGGCTCTCCTGCAGCAAAAAGCTTTGAAAAGTCCGTCTCTGAGCTTCCAGGACGAGGGTTCACTGTGACCGTGATTAAGCCAGAAAAACTCAAAGAAGACTTCAATGATGTTTTAAAGGAGAAAGGTCCACAAGGCGTAAGGGAGATTTTAAAGGATGCTCTTCCCTATGAGCTTATGGGATCAATTACTGACTTTTCTCATAGGAAGAATAATCCTGAAAAGAACTCTGCAGGGAAAGACGTAGATTTTAAAGAAAAGTTTGTTCCTATATCAAAGTTAGAGTCTGTTAAATCGTCAACAAGGAAAGTAGAGCCCCATCCTTTTGAGGAAGTAGAAAAACATTGTGAAAAATATCTTTCCGATTATCTCAAGAAAGAAAATCGAGCTTTGGGCTCAGAGCTTCAAAACCGTATTAAGCTTCAAGCAGAGAAAGCAGCTAGCTTCATTTTTTATGCCCATACGCTGAAAGGAACCACACATACTGAAAAAGAAACAAGACTGCATTTGCTTCGGGCTAAATATGAACTTGATCGGATTTCGGAAATCCGAGTGGAGCTCATTAAAGAGTGGCAACATGAGGGGATATTTAATGAAAAGAAAGACAGCCTCATTGCCCACATGATAGCTGAACGGCAAGCTTCCATCGAAGGGAGACTTTATTTTGAAGCCAAACAAAAGGGTCTTAATCCTCCACTAAACATTGAAGATATTGCAAAACAAGAGCTAGGCAAACATCGGACCCAAACAAAGGATTTAGCTCAGAAACTTACCGAAAAATTTGCCCTTTCCGAAAACGCTGCCACCCACTGTGCCAAAGATATCTTGAGGTACAAAGAAATTCATGGAGAAAAGCCAACAACTGATCAAATTAATCACATGGTTCAGATTTCAAGAGAGTTCGAGAAGAGTAATTTCTCTTCAAAAACTATAGATACTCCTGAAATTGAGTTCCTTAGGAGAAGAGAAGGTGATCTACTTTTAAGAGATGCAACCTCAACCTACTATCATATGCTTCAGGTTTCCAATGACATTTCTTATGTTCAGAAGCAAATAAAACACTCACTTGAAGAAATAAATCATTCTATTACTCATGTGCTTTCAATAAAAAATCAGAAGGAACTTTCTCTTTAAATTTGAATTAAAGCGTTATTAAAAGAGCCTTAGGATAAACTCCCATATTAGATATATTTTTGACTTTTAACCATTTTTTAAGTTTTAATGAATTAAATAACCTATACATCATAACTAAAAGAGGATTTATGAAGCATGCAAAATTTTTGACTATCTCCCTCCTTTCTTTGATAATTAGTTTAAATTCTTCTCATTTAAAGGCTATGGAAGAAGATGAATCTCCGGATAAAAGCCAAACTTTAAGAACTCACCCAAATTTAAAACGCATTAAAAAACTTCGAAAATTATTAGATAGCACTGGGCTTGATGGAATCATAGTGCCTCATAATGATGAATATCAAAACGAAGAACTGCCCGAATCAAGCAAACGATTAGAATGGCTGACAGGTTTTACTGGTTCTGCAGGTACAGCTGTTATTACTAAAGAATTATCGATAATTTTTGTGGATGGACGTTATACAAATCAAGCAAAACTGCAGGTTCCTGACGACTTCGAAGTTAATGGGGGGCAGTCATGGCTTCCATGGTTAAAAGAGAATATGCGAGGAAAAGTCGTCGGATATGATCCCAGCTTGTTACTCTCTAAAGATTATGATTCAGAAGGATTAATGGGTATTCTTACATTAAAAGCAACAAATGAAAATCTTATAGATAAAATTTGGGGTACAAAGAAACCTTCTCCTTCTGGCAATCCTATAACTGTTTATGATCTTAATTTCTCTGGAGAAGATGCGAACAAAAAAATTGCTAAAGTCTCACAACAATTAAAAGACCAAAACATAGATGCGGCGTTTATCTTAGATTTAGACTCAATTGCGTGGTTGCTCAATATACGAGGAACTGATCTGCCTTATACTCCTGTTGTATTATCTTCACTTTTATTAAAAAAAGATGGAACATCTCATTTATTTACAATTCCTAGAAAACACAGCAGTGAAACAACACAACATCTCAAATCTCTAAATGTTACATTATCTGAACCTAATCAGCTGAGTAAAATCCTTCAAACCCTAAATGGGCAAAGAGTCATTGTTGATAAGAATAAAGCTTCTGTAAAACTAGTAACCCTTTTAAATGAAAATAATGCGAAAGTGCTTCAACAAGAAGATCCTTCCTGGCTTTTTAGAGCAAAAAAAAATCCTGTTGAACTAGAGAACATGGAAATAGCTCATGTTTGTGATGGGATTGCTCTTTGCGAATTTTTAGCCTGGTTTGATCGTAATGCCAACAATAAAGATAATCCATTAACGGAAAGAAGTGCCTCAGAAAAACTTCATGAATTTCGTCAAAAGGTGACTTATAAAGGCAAGAAATTTTTTGGAAGTGAAAGTTTTCCAACTATTTCTGCCTTTGGTTCAAATGCAGCCATTACTCCTTGAATGATATTCACTATACTGAAAAAGGAACAAAACGGAAGGAAACAGTAATTAAAGGAGACGGCTTATATTTAGTAGATTCTGGAGCTAAATACACAAATGGTGGGACTACTGATGCCACACGCACCGTTGCAGTTGGAACTCCTACGGAAGAGCAAAAAGATCGGTTTACACGCGTTCTTAAAGGGCATATTGCCTTAGCAGATGTAACATTTCCTCCAAAAACACCTGGAACTAAGTTGGATTCCTTGGCACGTCAATTTCTATGGGAAGTTGGTTTAAATTATAATCATGGAACTGGCCATGGTGTAGGATCTTATTTGGGTGTTCATGAGGCTCCTGGAACAAATTTTGGGAATGGCCTTCTTGTTCCAATAGAAGAAGGAATGGTTCTTTCTAATGAGCCTGGTTTTTATAAAGAAACTATAAAAAAGCAAGAAAAGTCTAAAGGAGAAAAAGGCTATGGCATTAGAATTGAAAGTCTCATGTCCTCAATTCCTTCTCTGAGAAAAGGATTTTTATGCTTTAAAACTATAACCCTAGTTCCTATAGATAAACGGCTCATTGAAGTCAAAATGCTGACGGATAAGGAGCTTCTCTGGCTTAACAATTATCATAATACCATTTTCCGTATGTTAAGCCCTTATGTGAATATGACCTCATTCACTTACCCTTGGCTAGTTGAGGCAACTACTCCCATTGATCGAGACTATGAAGAAGGAATGCTATTTATTAAGCGCAATCCAAAAAATAAAGAGGATATAAAAAAGGGCCTTGAACTTATTCATAAATCTGCTGAACGAGAGCACATAACATCACAAAAAAGTTTAGCTAACCTTTATTTCTTTGGTTATGGTGACTTACTGCTTCAGAATAAGGATGCTGCATTTAAGTGGCTATCTCAGGTTGTCGAAAAGGAAAATGTTGATCCTGAAGAAATAGATAATATTGCTCTTATGTATGAGTATGGATGGGGAACCAAACTCGATAAACAAAAAGCCTTGGCCCTTACTCTAAAAGCTGCTGATCCGAATGGTATTGGCGGAGGATGTGCTTCTGCCCAATACAGATTAGGGTCTTGGTATAAAATGGGATGGATGGTTAAAGAGGATAAAAAAGAATCAGATAAATGGTTCAAACTTGCCCATAATAACCAAGGAGACCCAATATCAGATGATCTCTTAAAGAAATTTACCGACCATCTATCAAACTATAAATCTACCGTTTGCGCTATATGGCTCGCACAATTTTATGAAACAGGCCAAGCAAATCTTTCTAATAAAGAAAAAGTGCCTGAATTAGATAAAGCCATAGACTATTATCATCA
>Ga0206848_1090_pt1 | contig 22798 bp, 17 predicted proteins | sample Alteio_BWOrgCont_18_FD_152635 | JGI IMG/M metagenome (GOLD analysis project Ga0206848, IMG submission 152635) | Enriched cells from forest soil in Barre Woods Harvard Forest LTER site, Petersham, Massachusetts, United States -... | ecosystem: Environmental > Terrestrial > Soil > Temperate forest >...
TTAAGGAAATGCCTGATGGCGTGATACGCATGCTCGTCCTCCTTTATTTCCGCCGGGAATTTCTTAACTGCCTTTTTGGTGATTTTAACCTGGTAAGTATTTTCAATATTGGAATGTACGCCCGTGCCGTCGTGTCCAATATTATGCACCAGCGAGTGCGAGGGGTTTAAACTCAAGCCGCCTTTTAAAAACATGGATGCATACCAGCGTATGGCCCAGGAGTTATTTTTACCGGTTTTAAATTCAAGCATCTGCTTCCAGAAATTCATGGTACCGTCAATAGAAAAACGGTTAATCTTTGGTTTATCAAACTGTTTGATCAGGGTATCAATATCCGGCTCAAAATCCTTCCAGGCGCGGGCCCAGGTAGCCCAACCCCAGCTGGTGGCAATGCGGCTGAAAAAGGTTTCGGGCAGTTTTTTATCACCCAGCTCAAACATGTAGGCGCCAATGTGCATCACCTTATCTTCGCCGGCATATTTGGTTAGGGCTTCGTTAAAATATTGCAAAGTATAGATTGACGAAAGCAAATCATCCTCAAAAACAATCACCTTGCCATACTCATTAACCAGCTGCGTAACGCCTTTGATGATAGAGTTAGCCAAACCCAAATTAGTTTTGCTGGTAACTACCTTAACCGATTTAAAGCCGCCCACCTCCTTTATAATCTGCCGAACCTGCTCAACCCGGGCTTGGTCGGCATCAGTTTTAGCGCCATCTGAGAAAATAAATAATCGCGACTCGTCTGCCAATAAGTTTTTCTGCAAATAATTTAGGGTACGGCGGGTATGCTCGGGCCGGTTGTAAACAAACAGGGCTATAGGGGCAAGATTTTGCATTTATGGTAACCGGTTCAGAATAATTTGGGTTGATGGTCTGCTTTTTTACAAAGAACGGTATAAGCGTTGGCTAATTGTTCGCTCATCTTTTTCCCGAAAACTTTATTCAACCCGTTCTTCACCGCAAACTCCGCCGAAATTTTTAAATCCCTTATCACGCTCTTCGGCTTTTTTTGATTTATGTAAGCATTAAACTTTGTTACTTCGGGATGGATAATAGATGTAAGGTCGTTCTCAATTTCAAAACCCTCGGTACGCAGTAAATAGCGCAGCGAAGTTGGCGTATACATGTTGATATGCCCGTAAGCCAAAAAGTGGTTCAGGCGATCGTCAACACCCGCTCTGTAATCGCGCGGAACTTCTATAACACAATTTTTAGCCACCCGACGTATTTCGCGCAGCAGCAGGCGCTCATGCTCCACATGCTCCAATACATGCGCCAGTATAATAAGGTCGAAACTATCGTCCTCAAAAGGCAGCTTATAGCCATCAAAAGCCTGCACAGCTGTAAGGTTTTTAATATTGCGTGATTTAATATGATCTATCCCGCTTTGCGAAATCTCAACCGCCTGGTACTCCGGCGCAAAATCCGCATCCGAAAGGAATTTTAAGATACTACCATCACCCGCGCCAACTTCCAATACATTTTGGTAAGTATGCCCTTTGCAAACATTAATGATATTTTGAGCCTTATACTTTGCCCCCAGCATGCGCCAGGCATCATCGTGCTTCGCGTAAAACTCATCGTAGGCGGTTAAAATGTCGCTGTTGGTAACTTGTTCCTGCATATTAAGCGAAAGTAAAATTATAAGCTTATTAATTTAAAAAAAACATATACCCGCATGTACACAAATGGTTATTTAATAAAACTTAATGCCTTTTTTGATACACTATTGATTTTATCATTTAAATCTTCTGATATATTTAAAATATAGGATAATGCAGTATAAATAATTGCCGTAAACAAGCTTCTTACCGCTATATCCAAATACAAATTTGGCATACGCCAAAAATAGTTTCCGGCAAAAAAAGCCACCAAGCTAATTAGTATAACAATGAGGTGCCGGTAAGTAAATGGCTGCATCTTAAAGCGGTATTTAAGATAAAACCATGTACAAAAATTAATGCCCGTAATAGTGATCAGGTAAGCTCCTGCGGCCCCGGCCCCGCCAAACTTAGGAATAAGAACATAGGTTAATCCCACACAAACTATGCTTGATATAATAACCAGCCAGGTAATTAATTTGTATTTGTGCGAGGTGGTAAGAATATAAGTATTTAATCCGCCGGTTATATCAACCAGGTAACCCAGGCATATCAGTATCAATACATTAAACTGGGTAGCGTACTCCTTTTTATGTAATAGGTTGAGCAGATTTTGTTTGTTAACCAATATGCCTACAAACAACAAACAGCCAATAAGCATCTGTATAATTGATGTTTTATAATATACTTCGGCAATGTTGGCCATATTTTTTGCTTTCCAGGAATCGGCAACAATTTGGTAGGTAGTGCGACTAAGCGCTTGCGCCGGTACGTTAATTACTGCCGCTACGTTTGAATATATCCCGTATACCCCTAAAATACTTAACCCAGCCATAGCACCCAGCATATATTTATCAGCATTTTGCAGCATTACATAAACCGAACTGGATAAAAGGGTAATAAGGCCATATTTCATTACCTCGTTCCTGCTAACCGGCGCGTTTCCGGTATGCGGCTTTTTACGGCTGAATTCGCCGGTTAACGCCAAACTGATAAGAAGCGATATACATATTAACCCGTTTACAGTAACATAAATCAGGATGAACTGATAAAAATCAATAAACCCAAATGCCATTGCCCCTATGGATATGGATGTAGTTAAACGCAGCACAACTTCTTTTAAAACAGCCGAATATATCGACCTGTAAATTACCTTACCAAAGGCTTCAAGGAAATTAAAGAAAATGGTAAAAAGTGAAAGCGGGATGAGATAATAATAATATTGTATAAAAAGCCTGTCTTTAGGGCCGCTATAACTGCCTGTAATAACCGGTTTAAAGCCCAGGAACAAAACGGTTGCCGTTACAAAGCCAATAAGGGCCAACCATCCTGTAAAACGCAAAAAATTATTATGGCGTTTGTCCTCCGTTCTGAAAAACGGAAAATAGCGCACTATAATACTGGGCACACCCATGGAGGCTAATAGCGAATACAGTACAGAAAGCGTAATAAGAAGTGTAAATAAACCTATCTGCTCTGTTTTAAGGAAACGCGGGTATAGTAAAATAGTGTTTACAAACCCTATAACCTGCCCGGTATAGGATACAATGGCATTTTTATAAACCTGCTTTTTTACAATACCCATTTACTTTATCTTTTTATACCTATACGGCCGGTATAATCTATACGGTTTAACAACAATGGTAACTTTTCGGCTTCTATGTATTCGTCAACCGCTTTACGTGCGCCTTCCCAATGCCCGTAATCATCAATAATTATTACTCCGCCGGGTACAAGCAAGGGGTATAAATGCTTTAATTCATGTGCAGTCGACTCATACCAATCGGTATCTAATCTAAGCAGGGCTATTTTTTGAGGGATGGTTTGCGGTATGGTATCTTCAACCTTTCCTTTTACATAATGCACTTTACTGGCAGGATATTTTAATGTGCCTACGTTTTGCTGCACCTCTTCTAAAGCCGAATAGCACCAAACAGATGTTGCATCATTTTTATCACTTGATTTCATTAACTCATCGGCGCCAGTACCTGTAAACACCTTGTCCAATTCTGTTGGTTCCGACATGCCCTCAAATGTATCATATAAATAAATTTCCCGGCTTGTATCACCTGCTTTAACCAGCGTATCAATTGCTGCCATAGTACTACCCCCACGCCATACTCCGCACTCAACAAAATCGCCTTCTATTTTATTTTTTACAAGATAATTTACAGCATTACACAGGGATGCTATACGCTCCGGAGAAGTCATAGTATATGACTTTACTTTATGAAATGTGTCAAGCGTAGCTTTATCAAAATCAGCAGGAAGCCCGTCCACAACTAATCTTTTATCGGGTTTAACTAAAGCGTATCCGAAATTTTTTAAAACTGAATGAAATATATTTTTTAACATAATTAATTTTTATTTATTGCCTTTTTTATTAGCGCAGTTAAGGTAACTATCCTATTATCCATCTCGTAATTTTCACGGATGTATACTGCTTCTTTTTCGCCTAATTCTGATGCCAGTTTTACATCATCTGCAATTTTAATCATATAGTCGGCCATGCCTTCTATATCATGCTCTTCTACCAAAAAGCCGGTTTCACCGTTTACTACAGCTTCTTTAATACCTGCGTGTAAAGTACTTACAATTACCAAGCCTGACGATCCTGCCTCTAAAATAGTTACAGGTGTACCCTCCTTATCACCATTACCTGCGGTAACCGAATGTTGTACAAAACAACGCGACTGCTTTATCAGTTTTTTAATTTGCTCCGTATCTTGTGTTCCTGTTAAAACTATACTGTGTTCGAGGTGCAATTTAGTTATTAACGCTTTGGTTTCGTCAAATAAGGGGCCATTCCCTACCATCCACAATTTTGCATCGGCAAACTTGTCTGCTACCAATTTAAAGGCCTTTACCACAGATGTTGGAGATTTTTTTTCGACAAACCGCCCTACTGATAAAAAATTCCTGCCCGAATGTGAAATATCCAATTTTGGAAAATTTGCTGTATCTACACCACACGAAGCTTTCACAATTTTATCAGCAGGCGCCCCCAATTTTATTAATGCTTGAACCATATCATCCGATACGGCAATTATCCAACTGGCATAAGCAAATGCTTTTTTGTATAAACTTATATATTGGGCAACAGTATCTTTATGGTGTGCATCAGCACCATGAAAATGGATGATTAAAGGCACATTTGCAATACGGCAAGCTTTTGTAACCATTGCGCCAACCATGCCATATTCAGCAAAAACAATATCAATTTCTTTCTCATTAAAATAATTAACCAACGCATTAGTCCTTATTTTAATATCTTTTTTTTTGAAAATTTTTTTTTGAATAAGGTAGCTTAATAGTCCAAATTTTGATTTTATTAAAAATTTACCCTCCTTATTATAAACGGGAAAGGCACCACCATATAAAACAAATTTATTGCCGGGCAGCCGGTTAATATGTTCCTGTATAAAGGTTTCCGAAAATGCGTCTTTATTAGGTTTTATTATGCAAAGGTTAAATTGCTCCATCACATAGTGTCCGTTGGCTTTTGTGCAATTACTATATATAACGAAGCATCCCTGTCGCGTTGTGATTGCGAATTAAGCTTATCAAATAAAGCAATCATACCTTGCATAACAAATGCAAAGGGCGGCAGTAAAAATTTAGGTAATTTAATACCTATAGCATCCTGCAATAATTGCAAGCCACTGGCCGCTAAACCCATAATACCGTGAAATGAATTGATCTCGAAACCTTCGGCCTCAACTATTTTTCGCAGGCCTGCACTTGTCCAGCGCCAGTAATCATTGGGTGTGGGATGATAAAACCAGTATCCATGGGTGGTTAAAATAATGGTGCCTCCCGGTTTTAGAATCCGGTAAGCCTCCTGCAAATAGCCCGATGGTGTATCAACATGTTCCAGTACCTGGTTTGACAAAACAATATCGGCATAATTATCAGGCAGGGTAGTTTTACTGTCAAACCCTATATGGTGTTCGGCTTTGGCGTTCATCTCCAAATCAACGCCCAGGTATTTGCCAACTTTGGGTTCTATAACACTACGGTATGGCATATCCCCGCAGCCAAAATCTACCAGTAACAAGTTATTGTTACCAGCAGTAAGTTCATTTATCGTTTTTATAGTTGCATCCCTTAGCTTGGTAAGGTGTACATAACGCGTATGAAATACATTAGGGCTTAGCCGGTCGTTATCTTTCATCCGGCTAATTTATCGTTTTTTGTTGAGGTACTAAAAATACTATATACTTTTATAGCTAATGGTAGCTAATTGGTGAGGTTGTACAGTTTAGTTATTTCACTTGGTTTCAACATGCGGTCATACACCCTTATATCATCAATTTTACCATGAAAATAATATGGTTCCGGCGATGCTGCAGGATTGTCTCTTCCTATATAAATATCTGCTGTATTATCATTGGTAGGTGAAGGTATATTGTTGGCTGTATTATCAAAAACACCATCTACATATATTGTGGCCTGTTGTTGCGATACATTATATACAGTAGTTATCATGTGCCATTTATCAGTATCAATTACAGCTTTACCCGCTATAAAAGCATCATCACCTCCTGAAACTGAATAAGTAACAACACCTAACGCACCAACCTCATTAGTCAAATCTCCATAACCGGCAACACCAAAATTCCAACCGTTAGCTGAACCCGGCCCTCTTTTATCAATAACTACGGACCCGTAAGATGTGTTATAGCTATCTGTGTAAACCCAGGTGTTTATAGTAAAATCTGTAGCAGATAACCTAACTGCAGATCTGTCCTTTATTATTATGTAGCTGGTTGACCCGTCGAAATAATAGGCCGAATTAATGTGTCCATTACGATCTGTAGTTGAAGTTAAATTATAACCAGCCCCATTATAATTATTCCCCGATGAATCGGCCGCGCTGTTATCGAAAGGATAATAGGCTATTAATCCTATTTTTAAACTATCAGTTGGGGCCGGTGATACCGTTACAAGGCAGCTAACTGAAATCGTGTTAGTAAGATTGGTAACAGTTATATTTGCCGCGCCAACTTTTTTTGCTGTTAAAAGCCCGGCATCAGATATTGATAAAATGGTTGAATCAGAGGATTTCCATTGTAAAGAATCCTTATCGTAATTAGATGGATTAATAGTAAGTGGGAGCAAACGGGTTTGCCCAACATACATATCCAGTGTATCTTTTCCCAAAAGCAATGCCGCAAGCCTGTCTCCCCGTTTTGTAGGGCTTAGGCTTTTATTACACGATACAAATGCAGTGGCGATTGTTAAAACAACTACCGATAAAAGTATTAATCTTTTCATATTGATAAGGTTACGTACAAAAATAGTATATTCTTTTTGAATTAATATGTAACAAAAAAGATACAAATGCAGCCCACGCTATTGGTACATTATTAATTTGTCGCGTTATAAAGGATTATAATTTGGTTCACACTAATGGCCCTGTTATAAATTCTTATATCATTAATTTTACCCTGGAAAAAGTCGCCCCCAAAATCAACGGGGTTATCTTTCCCGATATAAATATCAGCATTATTATTAACCCCGGATGTTGGTATATTACTAACCGAGCTGTTAAAAACACCATCAATATAAAGTGTTGCTTTATGATTTGAAACGGTATATACCGTAGTAATCATGTGCCATTTAGTAGTGTCTAATGGGGCCGTCCCTGCTAAAACAGGATAACCAGTGGCGTCTGAACCGGCCAGGTAAGGTACTCCAGTGCCTGAAATACTTGGGTAATAATCAAATTTGCCGGTCATACCAACAATCCAGCAGGCATTGGACACATGCCCTCTTTTATCTATTATAATTGCTCCGTAATTGCTATTATATTGAGTAGGTTTTACCCATGTATTAATAGTGAAATCCGTACCGCTTAACCTTAAAGCCGGATTATCTTTCACTACAACCCAGCTGCTATCGGCCCCGCCGCTACTATTAAAATAATAGGCGGCGTTACTGTTACCAAACCTGTCTGTTGTTGGAAGTACATTAGTAGCCACCCCATCATTGCCATTTCCTGATAAATCTGCCGCGCTGTTGTTAAAAGGATAATAGGCAAGGAGGGCAAGCTTTAAACTATCAACGGGTGCAGCAGCTACCACTGTTACCAATGTGCTTACGGATATTGTATTGGTTAAATTGCTTACTGAAATGGTGGACGTCCCAATTTTTTTTGCTTTAACTATAGCAGAAGTTGAAATTGTTGTTATAGTAGTATCTGATGATTTAAATTTTAATGAATCCAGGTGATAATCAGACGGAGTGAGTGTAATAGGCAACGTTCTTGTTTGGCCTACATACATGTTTAGTGTATCACTCAAAGTAATCGATTTGAGCCTGTCCTTAGCAGGCATGGATACTACGGTTATTAATGTACTCGCTTTTATAGTATTAGATAAATTACTTACTGAAATGGTGGATGTCCCAGCTTTTTTTGCTTTAAGCAAACCGGAAGCTGAAATTGTTACTACGGAAGTATCTGAAGATTGCCATTTTATTGAATCGAGGTGATAATCCGACGGCGTTAATACAACAGGAAGCTGTCGGGTTTGGCCCGCATACATGTTTAAAGTATCACTCAACGAAATTGCCTGTAGCCTGTCTTTTGAAGAACCAGCAGGTTGCTGCTGGTTGCTTTTGCTGCAGGAAGCTACCACTATTACAGCAATAATTAACAAAAATATTGACTTTTTCATTGTAAATAAGGCATATACAAAACTATACTAATAGTATTATAAATATAGCAGAAAATAAAAAAAGAGGTAAACCCAAGCTTACCTCTTTCAATTATATTAATTTTTATAAAATATTACTGCGCCTGAAATCTCTTGGCGTTTATCCTTCTTTCGTTTTCGTTCAGGAATATTTTGCGCAGGCGGATGCTTTGGGGGGTTACCTCAATGTATTCGTCGGCTTGTATATATTCCATTGATTCTTCCAGCGAAAATTTAATGGCCGGCGCTATACGTACGTTGGTATCGCTGCCCGATGCGCGCATGTTGGTTAACTGCTTGCCTTTGGTAAGGTTTATCACCAAATCGTTATCGCGTATGTGCTCGCCCAAAACCTGGCCTTCATAAACATCCACTCCCGGGTCGATATGGAAACGACCGCGGTCCTGCAATTTATCAATAGCAAATGCTGTTGTTTTACCGGTATCCATTGATACCAGTACACCATTTAAGCGGCCCGGTATAGTGCCTTTCCATGGCTCATATGCTTTAAAACGGTGTGCCATAATAGCTTCGCCACCGGTTGCTGTTAATACGTTGTTACGTAACCCGATAATGCCGCGTGCCGGGATATCAAACTCCAAATGCTGCAAATCGCCTTTAGGCTCCATTACTAATAAATCGCCTTTGCGTTGGGTTACCAGTTCAATTACCTTACCGGCAACTTCGCCGGGTACGTCAACTATCAAAGTTTCAACCGGTTCGCATTTAACGCCGTCAATCTCTTTAATAATAACCTGTGGCTGGCCAACCTGTAACTCATAGCCTTCGCGGCGCATGGTTTCTATCAATACTGATAAATGGAGAATACCACGGCCATACACCAGGTATGAATCGGGCGATTCGGTTTCGATAACCTTAAGCGCCAGGTTTTTTTCCATTTCCTTGTATAAACGGTCGCGCAAGTGGCGCGAGGTTACAAACTTGCCTTCTTTACCAAAAAACGGTGAGGTGTTAATGGTGAACAGCATGTTCATGGTAGGCTCGTCAATGTGTATTACTTCCAGTTGTTCCGGGTTTTCAAAATCGGCAATAGTATCGCCAATATCAAAACCTTCAATACCAACAACAGCGCAAATATCACCCGAACTTACTTCGGTAGTTTTTACTTTGCCCAAGCCTTCAAAAGTATAAAGTTCTTTTATGCGTGATTTCTGGATTTTACCATCGCGTTTAACCAGCGATACAGGCATGTTTTCTTTTATAGTGCCACGTGCAACACGGCCAATAGCTATACGGCCCACAAATGACGAATAATCCAACGAGGTTATCTGCATTTGCAAAGTACCTTCACTTATAGGTGCCGGTGGAATATTTTCGAGGATAGCATCCATCAAAGGGAAAATATCAGTAGTAGGTTTTTTCCAGTCGGTGCTCATCCAGCCTTGTTTTGATGAACCATAGATAACCGGGAAATCCAGTTGCTCTTCGGTAGCTTCAAGGTTAAAGAATAGCTCAAATATTTGTTCGTAAACTTCTTCGGGGCGGCAGTTTTCTTTATCTACTTTGTTTACTACCACAATTGGTTTTAAGCCTAAAGCCAAAGCTTTTTGGGTTACAAAGCGTGTTTGGGGCATAGCGCCTTCAAAGGCATCGCAAAGCAATAAAACGCCGTCGGCCATTTTTAACACACGTTCAACCTCGCCACCAAAGTCGGCGTGACCAGGGGTGTCAATAATATTGATTTTAACATCCTTGTACATTACCGAAACGTTTTTTGAAACGATGGTAATACCTCGTTCACGTTCCAGGTCGTTGTTGTCCAATATCAATTCACCTGTCGATTCATTATCCCTGAATATGGAGCAAGCATGTAAGATTTTATCAACCAGTGTAGTTTTACCGTGGTCAACGTGTGCGATAATCGCTATATTTCGTATTTTTTGCATAAAAATGCGCCTCTAAATTTGGCGCAAAGGTACGCTTAATATATGAGATTTTAAAGCAAATACAAATATTGCTCAAGAATAACAAATGGCCACATCAAAATACGCTAACAAACAATTAAAAGGAGCGTACAACCCTTACACCTTCAACACCACTTATGTTATTAAGTATGGCCGAGCCGCCACTTACATTTACCGTCCATGCCAAAAAATCGGGCGTAGCATCTGTGCTCGAACTCCAATAGCCTACGTCGGTAAAAGTTGCCAGTTGCTCTTTTGACAGGTTTGCCGAAATTGTAGTCAAATCATCTTTTGATGGCAGGTACCAATCCTTAAACCCGTTAATTGTAAGGCCTTTAGTAATATAGGCGGCATAATTAGTACCGAGAGCGGTGCCTAAGTCTGCAATTATTATATCAGTATTAGCCTGGCCGGTGCCCACATCACTACTGGTTACAAAATCTGAAGTTACATTTATATAGTTGCCATTATCCCAGGCTATTGATTCAGTTTGGTCCGACGGTGCCACTACAAGGCCGTGCTGCCCGGTATTATCAATATAAAAAATAATGCCGCCACCGTAACTGTTACCTATGCCAATGGTTGAGGCCGTGGAGGTAAAAGTTACCTGGTTACCATAAATAACGCTATCCTTAGTGGTTAAAAAAGCACGTACATAATAGGTTATTCCACCGCTTATACCGGTTATATTGGCCTTAAAGCTGGTATTGCGGTTAAAACTAACCGATGCGGGACTATTTTCTACAGTTGGCAGGGGGTTGGTATCCCAGCAAACGCCTTCGGCAATAAATGAGCTGTTGATTACGCTTATCGTTCCCCCGCTTACTGCATCTGACGAAGTAATACCGCTTATATTAGTGGTAATAACCGTTGGTTTGGCAGATGATGCCTGGTTATCCGAACTTTTTTTACATGAGGATACAGCAATAACGGCGAATAACAAAATTACAGGCACCGCTTTTACATAGGTAAAGTAATGTTTCATAAGTATGGCTTTATTATAATTGGTTATTATTAACCTAAGGTTAAGGCTAAAAATATATGCTAATATATAAAAAAATCGATTTACCTAATTAATTTATATGTTAAATTTTATGTTGTTTTTCTTTCGTGATATTTAATAATAAGGTAATTATACCCGTTGGTTATAGATTTTATGGATAGAGTTCATTATCTTACATCCAAATAATTAACAGCATTTAAACATTAATGACACAAAGCGATAAACAGGAAATTAAAGTAGCCATACTGGATTTGTACGATGGCATTGAAAACGAAGGCATCCGTGGCTTTGAGGAGATACTTGGGCGCTATAAGCCAAACCACGGGCTTAGCCTTAGCTATAAAATATTTGATGTTCGTAAAAAATGCGAAATTGCAGATTCCGGTTTTGATATTTACCTATCCAGCGGCGGCCCGGGCAGTCCGCTGGATAGTGAAGGCTCGGAATGGGAGAAAAAATACTTTAGTTTGATTGATGAGCTTGAGGCGCATAACCTGTCTGATAATCCCCGCAAAAAATATGTGTTTTTTGTTTGCCATTCCTTCCAGCTCATGTGCCGCAAGCATAAACTGGGGCATGTGAACGAGCGGCGCTCAACATCTTTTGGCATTTTGCCGGTACATAAAACTTCGGCAGGTAAAAAGGATATTGTTTTTGAAGGCCTGGCCGACCCGTTTTATGCTGTCGACTCGCGCGAGTGGCAGGTGATACACCCTAACGAAAAGCGCTTTACCGATTTGGGCATGCAACTGCTGGCTATTGAAAAAGAGCGTCCGCATATAAACGCGCCCCGCGCCATGATGGCCATACGCTTTAGCGAATACTTTTTTGCCACACAATTTCACCCCGAAGCCGATGCGCAGGGCATGAAACTACTATTAGCCCGCCCCGAAGAGAAAAAAGAGGTTGTTGATGAACATGGCCTTGATAAATACAATCAAATGCTGGAGTACCTGGAAGATGAGGATAAATTAAACCGTACACAAAATACCATGATACCTAATTTTTTGGACGAGGCGGTGAAGGGTTTACAATCATCCTGATGCCATACTTTTATTAAACCTTATACTATTTATTTCGTCTATTCGTATATAATATAAAATGTAATTAGATTTGCACTTATGAATATCCAGTTAATTATAGTATTGTTACTTTTTGCCGCTGCTGTAATTTATGTAAGCCGTATGGTTTACAAAGGCCTTACTGCAAAAAAGGGCTGTGGCAGTAACTGTAAATGTGGTGTTGATTTTTCGGGTATTGATGCCGTTAAAGCAAACAAGTAACAATTACTGATTGTACCATCTTCAATCAAACCAATAATATCCCGCTAAACTAACCTAACTGAATGTCAGATAAGCAAGTATTTCAGGCCGATTCCGAACACCGCTGGAACCGTTTTAAATGGATTGGCCGCGTATTAATTGCCGTAATAGCTTGTGCTTTAGTTGCCGCCTTAATAGCTATAACCTCTAAGCAATATCCCGATTTACCTAACCTTAACTCGGCGCCCAAGGCTTTAACAAAGGAAGGTGTTGAGCAAATAAAGAAAACCGCCAAATACAAACAGTTTAAAGTACAGGTTAACGAGTTAAAAAAACTTGAACGCGCCAAACGCCTGCACCAGCTTAAGCACCCCAACAATAAAGACCGTATAAACGCCGGCTTTTATATGGCCTGGGACCCGCAGGCTTATAATTCATTAGTGGATCATATAGCCCGCCTGGATATGGTGGTAAGCGAAGGGTTTTCTATCACCCCAAATGCCGATACTATAACCGCTAAAATTGATACCGGCCTTATCCGCCTTAATAAAAAATATAAGAAGCCTGTTTTAATCTCTATATCAAACTACATAGATTATAATAATGTTAACGGCGATTTTGATACCAAGGATGTTTACCGCATTATAAAAAGCAAACGCTCGCGTACTGCCTTCATCAACAGTATTGCCGCGCAGCTTACCAAATACAACTTTAAAGGCATCGACCTTGATTTTGATAACATTGCCAACCGCAACGCGCCCAATTATATTGCTTTTGAAAACGAGCTGTATACAAACCTCCACGCCAAAAATTTTATAGTAACACAAAATGTAGTGCCCGAAGATGAGCAATACAACCTGCAGCAGTTACAGCACGTTAACGATTTCCTGTTTATTATGGCTATCGATCAGCATGATGAAAACAGTGAGCCGGGCGATCTTTCAAACCAGGGCTGGGTAGAGGAACTGCTGGATGATGTTTGCTCAAAAATACCAAGCGAAAAAGTTATCCTTACCATTGCCGGCGGCGCTTATGACTGGCCGCTAAACAGCGTAGGCAAAGCAACCGGTTATCAGCAAGCCATTAGTACCGCGCAGGAAAAAAACAGCAAAATTATATACGACCCATCATCGGCAAACTTGCATTACAGTTATTTTGATCAGGATAGCCTTAGCCATACCGTTTATTTTACCGATGCCGTTACCAATTTTAATATCATACGCATGGCGGATGATTGGGCCACCGGCGGTGTTGCTTTATGGCGATTAGGTTCGGAAGACCCAAGGTTATGGACGTTTTTTCAGAAAAACCTTTCTATCGACTCCTTACGCCGTACAGGTGTTGATGTTAAGGGGCTTGAGGAAGTTGGTTTAAATAACCGCATCGATTACACGGGCGACGGTGAAATTCTGGATTTGGTAACCACGCCTAAAGCAGGTAAAATCGACATTAACCTTGATACCACCAATTATACCATCACTAACCAGCATTATATTACACTGCCTACCAAATATGTTATCAGGCGTTATGGTTACGATGATCATAAAATAGTTTTAACTTTTGATGACGGTCCAAACCCGGATTATACCCCGCGCATACTGGACATACTGGAACGCGAACACGTACCTGCCGCGTTTTTTGTCGTAGGCGAAATGGCCGAGAAAAACATCCAGCTTTTACGCCGTGAGTATGACGATGGCATGGAAATTGGCAACCACACTTACTTTCATCCCGATATATCTACCATCAGCCTTGAACGCGTAAACCTCGAGCTTACCGCCACGCGCCGTATCATCGAATCGGTTACCGGCCATAGCACTATACTTTTCAGGCCGCCATACAATGCCGATGCCGAGCCACAAACCCTGGCCGAAATTATCCCGGTTGCCGAAGCGCGCAGGCAAAGTTATATTACCGTAGGCGAGTCTATCGACCCCTGGGACTGGTACCCCGGTGTTACTGCCGATAGTATTGTGGCGCGCGTAATAAGGCAAAAAGATGCAGGCTCATTTTTACTGCTGCATGATGCCGGCGGCGAAACCCGCGAAGCAACCGTTGAGGCCTTGCCCCGTATTATAGAATATTTTAAAACGCACGGCTACCAGTTTACCACCATAGCCGATGTTTTGCACAAAAGCAAAGCCGAACTGATGCCGCCAATAAAAGATGATGCCAACAGCGGTATTATCGGCACGTTTTACAACCTGTTTGTGGTGGGTGTTTTTTATGGCAACTGGTTTTTGCTGTACCTGTTCTTAACCGCTATTTTCCTGGCGCTGGCCCGCGTGGTATTAATTGGCATACTGGCTTTAAAACAATATTTCGACAGTAAAAAATACCAGGATGGGCTCGAAAAGGATATCCTTTTGCCTGCCGTAAGTATTATAGTACCTGCTTATAATGAAGAAGTTACGGCCATAAAAACAATCGAAAGTTTATTAAAAACCGATTACCCTAACTTCGAGATAATTTTTGTAAATGATGGCTCAAAGGATAAAACCTTTGAGATCGTGCATAACGCGTTTGGCAAGCACCCTTTGGTTAAGGTGCTCGATAAACCCAATGGCGGTAAAGCATCGGCGCTTAATTTTGGCATTACCCATGCGAAAAATGCTTTTGTGGTTTGTATTGATGCCGATACCCAGCTAAAAAACGACGCGGTATACCACTTAATGACCTATTTTACTGATGATGAAATTGGCGCGGTAGCCGGCACGGTTAAGGTGGGCAACGCCAAAAACATGATCACTAATTTTCAGTCGATTGAATACATCACCGCGCAAAATATGGACCGCCGCGCATTCGACCTGATTAATAGTATTACTGTGGTACCCGGCGCTATTGGCGCGTTTCGTAAATCAGCTATATTTAAGGCAGGTGGCTTTACCTATGATACCCTGGCCGAGGATTGCGACCTCACCATGCGCATATTAAAGGCCGGCTATATTGTAAAAAACTGTGCCGAGGCAATAGCTTATACCGAGGCGCCCGAAACCCTTAGCGCCTTAATGAAACAGCGCTTCCGTTGGAGTTTTGGCGTAATACAAAGCTTTTGGAAAAACAAGGATGCCCTGTTCAACAAAAAGTATAAATTTTTCGGGATGATAGGCATGCCTAACATCTTGCTGTTCCAGATTATATTGCCGTTATTTTCGCCGGTGGCAGATTTATTGATGGTGATAGGCCTGTTTGGCGGCAAACCGGGCAAAATACTTTTCTTTTATGTAGCCTTTATTGTGGTTGATTTCATCGTAGGCATTATCGCCTTCCGCATGGAAAAAGAGAATTACAAAAAGCTGTGGTACATCATTCCGCAACGCTTTATATGGCGCCAGTTAATGTACTATATCCTGTTTAAATCAATCCGTAAAGCCCTCAAAGGCGAGCTTAATACCTGGGGAACAGTAAAACGTACGGGTAATGTGATTATGAAGGATCAATCTTGATTTGAAAATGAGTTGATTTGAAAATTTGAAGATGTGCTGATTTGAAAATTGAAAATCTGATAATTATTTTCAAATCTTTAAATTATCAAATTGAACAATCGGGTAATCATTTTCAAATCTTCAAATTGCCAAATCTTCAAATTCTTTCGATAAGGCAAACAGCATAAGCAACCACCCCCTCTTCTCGCCCTATAAAGCCCAGTTGCTCATTGGTAGTAGCTTTAATGGATATATCATCTTCATCAATACCTGCCGCGGCAGCAATATTGGTTTTCATAGCGGGTATATGCGGGTTTATTTTAGGCACTTCAAGGCAAACCATAGCGTCGATATTGCCAATCTCCCAGCCTTTATCTTTTAACAACACCACTACATGCTGTAATAAAACCAGGCTGCTGATGCCTTTCCAGCGGTTATCGGTATTTGAAAAATGGAAGCCTATATCACGCAGGTTAGCGGCCCCTAATAAGGCATCGCAAATGGAATGAAGCAACACATCCGCGTCAGAATGTCCGAAAGCGCCGGAATGGTGTTGCAGGTTAACCCCACCCAAAACAAAGGGGTGTTGTTCCCTTAGCTGGTGCACATCAAAGCCAAAACCTACCTTTATTTTTCCCACTATTGTTTAACTATACCAAAGTTGTATATCAATGTAAACCGCAGGGTATTAGCCAATGGGCTGCTTTGCTGGCTCGCGGCTATGTATGAAAAATCCAGGTTAAACTCCTGGTATTTTACGCCTGCACCCAGTGTAAGGTACTGGCTGCCGCCTTTACTTGCATTTTGATAATAATACCCTGCCCTTAAAGCAAATGCCTGGTTGTACCAGTATTCCGCGCCTAAGGAGTAATAAATCTCTTTAAATTCTTCACTGGCGCCGCCCGGCGCATCAGAAAATGATTGGAAAATACCTTCAGGCACCGATGCAGTGCTGTTATCTTCGGTAGGCACCAATAATTTATTCAGGTCGAGCGCCAGCGTAAACTGGTTAAGCGGGTCCAGGTCCCAGGTATTGGCAGCGCCTACGCGCAAATTGGTTGGTAAAAATTGGGTTGGGCCGCCGGTTGAATAACTGATTTTTGAACCGATATTTGAAATATCAAGCCCGGCTGCAAATAAGCCATTGGCAGTAGGGTTTTTATAAAAAGCCGATACATCAGCGGCCACCGCGTTACCCTCGCCTTCACTGGGGGTAGCGGCAGAACCATCAGATAAGTTGGAGTGGATATAACGCAAAGTTAAGCCCAGCGAAAAGTTTTCGCCAAACTTACGGGCAAATGAACCATCTATCGAAAATTCGGCAGGTGTAAATGTCCCTAATGATTGCGCGTCGGAGCCGGTTTGGTTAACCGCGCCCAAATTAAAATAACGTAATGACAGGCCTATACTGTTACGTTCATCTACCTTATGCGCGTAACTTAAGTACGACAAACTGATATCGGGTGCCAAATTTGCCAGCCATGGGCTGTATGATGCGGCAACGCTATTATTATCTTCTATAAAAGCCAGTTTTGACGGGTTCCAGTAGTTAGCATTTACATCAGGCGATAATGCTACGCCTGCATCGCCCATAGCCCCTGAGCGTGAATCGGGCGCGATAGTCAAAAACGGCACTGCCGTAGGTATAGCATTAGCATTTGTTCCGTTGGTGTTGGTTTGTGCAAATACGGTAAAGGGGAGTAAAATTATTGCGAAAAAAGGGAGGGCCCGGGGCAAAGAAAACATGTAATCAATCTAAATTATACTTTCAAATATATAAATTATACTTTGCCTTGCAAGCATATAATAAGTTACCTTTAAGCCCAAATAACAAATAAACGCAACACATTTAAATAATTTACGTTAAAAAGCGAAAGTGAATATTTTGCTTAGCTGCTTTATAAATTAGCATTTTATTTAAAAATTTTTAATTTTACACTTCAAAAAAATATATTGTAAAAATATGAAAATACTTTTTACCAGAGCTGCTTTAGTGTTGTTAGGTGCGGGAGCATTGTTGAGTAGCTGTGCTAAACATCAACAGTCTGAAAAGACGGGGATACCTTACAATGATAAAACCAACGGAGGTTATGTAAAGTTCAGGCAAACCCACCCTGCACCAGGCCCCGGTTTAGTCCCTATTGAAGGCGGTACATTTGTATTGGGCGGCAGTGCCGACCAGGATGTTACTTACGATTATAACAACGTACGCCGCCGTGTAACCATCCCTTCATTTTATATGGATGAAACCGAAGTTGCAAACCAGGATTGGCTTGATTATTTGCACTGGATAACTATTTCGTTCCCTAACGATCATGAATTATACTACGATGCACTGCCCGATACATTAGTTTGGCGCAGGCCGCTGTCATACAACGAGCCTTATGTAAATAACTACTTAAGGCACCCTGCTTTTGAAGATTACCCGGTTGTAGGCGTATCATGGGACCAGGCGCAGGACTATTGCCGCTGGCGTACCGACCGCGCCAACGAGTTTATTTTAAAACAAAAAGGCATACTGGCAACCACCGGTAAAGGCAAAGCTGCTGCAGCTCCTGCAACAGCATCAACCACGCCATTTAATACGGATATGTATTTAAACGGCCAGTACCGTGGCCCGGGTATAGATGGTAAAAACATGCCAACCAATTTAGATCCTAATGCTACTGCAGGCGCAGGCGCAAAAGGCCGCGCGGTTAGGCCGGTTAGGCTTGAAGATGGTATTATTAAACAAGGCTACCGTTTACCAACCGAAGCCGAGTGGGAATATGCCGCTTTAGCTTTGGCGGGCAATACGCAATTTGAAAATATTAACGATGGTAAAATATACCCATGGAATGGTTTAGGCGTACGCTCGCCCAACCGTAAAACACGTGGTTTAATATTGGCTAACTTTAAACGCGGCGAAGGCGATAACGCCGGTGTTGGTGGTTATTTGAATGACAAGGCTGATATAACCGCGCCTGTACGCTCATACCCGCCAAATGATTTTGGCTTGTATAACATGGCAGGCAACGTTAACGAATGGGTACAGGATACTTACCGCCAAACTTCGTTTGAAGAGGTTGATGATTTTAACCCTTTCCGTGGTAACCAGTTTGTTGATAAACGCCTGGCCGACCCATCAAAAGGTTTATATGCCAAGGATAAATACGGCCGCCCTATTTATGACCCTGCAAAATCTGATAAAAAATTACCTTACGCCGAAATGATTGCCCAGCAAAAAGGCGATTCGGCAAGGACCGCGAATGCTAAAAAAGATGCGCTTGCAGGCAAGCCTTATAGCCCCGACCAACGTGGCGACAGGGATACTGTAAATTCATCATTGTACGGCACCACAACTTTGGTTAACGACCGCTCGAAGGTTTACAAAGGCGGTTCATGGAATGATTTGGCTTACTGGTTAAACCCATCTACCCGCCGCTTTATGGATGAGGGCGATGCCAGCGCCGAAGTAGGTTTCCGTTGCGCCATGGACCTTGTAGGTTCACCGGAAATAAGCCCGGCAGGCAAACCACATTTTGGTGTTAAAAAAGCAAAAGCCTATAAAGCGAATTAAGGCTGTTTAAGCTGAAAGCAAAAAGCTGAAAGGCGAAAGGTAGGAGCATTAAGCTTCAACCTTTCGCCTTTTATATTTTACGCTTTTAAAAGCTCCCCCTTTAGGGGGCTGGGGGGTTAAAACTGCAGCAATACCTGGTTCTTCTCCACCTTATCGCCGGGCTTTATTTTTACTGCCTTTACGGTAACATCGGCTGGTGCTTTAATAATGTTTTCCATCTTCATGGCTTCCAGTATAAACAGGTTGTCGCCTTTTTTTACTTCATCGCCTACGGCAACAAATACTTTTAATACAAGGCCGGGCATAGGGGCTTTGGCTTCGCTAACTTTGGCGCTATCCAGGTTATTTAAGCCAAGTTTATCCAGCAAAACATCAAACTGGTCTTTGGCGGTAATGATGTACAGGTTGTTGTTTACTTTAACTTCGGCAGTTTTTTGCTCGCGGTTAAAGCTCACCACCTCGGCGTTATATGATTTAAGCTGATTAATAATATGTAACGAAGAACCACTTAGCTGTTTAATATCTGCAGCTACAATTTCACCATTTATTAATAATCCATCGTTAGTTTTATCAATGTCGAAATTATACTTATCATTTACCTTTATATTATACATATCAAATCTCTTAAATCAGCGGTCGGTGAATATATACTGTATTAAATTGGCGCCCATTTTTAAGGCTTTCAGGCGTGTTTCCTGCGTATCGCCGGCGTAAGTGCCATAATCCTCCCATCCGTTACCTAAATCACACTGGTAGTCGTAAAAACACACCAGGCGACCTTTATATATCAAGCCAAAACCTTGCGCTCGCTTTCCGTCGTGCTCATGTATCTTAGGCACCCCATTAGGGAAATCATATTTCTGGTGATAGATGGGATAATTTAAAGGCAGCTCCACAAAATCCAGTTCGGGAAATACCTTTTTCATTTGCGGCCTTATATATTGGTCAAGCCCGTAGTTATCACAGATATGCAAAAAGCCGCCACCCACCAAATATGCCCGCAAATTAGCCGCCTCCTGGTCGCTGAATATTACGTTGCCGTGCCCGGTCATAAAAACAAAGGGATAATTGAATATTTCGGCGCTGCCAACATCCACCACCTCATCCTGTAGCTGGAAATTAGTTTTCAGGTTATCGTTACAAAATTTCGCCAGGTTGGGCAATGCGGTGCGGTCGCCATACCAATCGCCACCACCGTTATATTTCAGTTTGGCCATTTTATAAGTTGGCTCATTAAAACTGCTCGTGATAAACAGTAATAACAGGGCAGCAAATATGTAAATGGCTTTTTTCATTCGCGGTTTAAAAAATTGGCTTCAAAACAAGCCTCTAAAGCAGCGGTTTCTGTTCGTAAACGGCTTTCGCCTAAAGTTATGGCTTTAAAATTATGCTGCAAAGCGGTTTCAATTTCCTTCGGACTAAAATCTCCTTCGGGGCCTATCAATATCAAATAATTTCCAAATCGTTCAAGCGTCTTTCGCAAACCTACTTTCTCGCCAGCGTCGCAATGGGCTATAAACTTTTGGCCGTCAAATTCTCGCTTCACCAGTTCATCAAACGCAACTGCTTCATTTAATTTAGGATGATACGCTTTTATCGACTGCTTTATTGCCGATGTAATGATTTTATTTAACCGATCTACCTTAGCTTCCTTACGCTCGGAACGCTGGCAAATAATGAGCGATATCTCATCAATACCTATTTCGGTAGCTTTCTCCAAAAACCACTCCAGCCGCTCAATATTTTTTGTTGGCGCTATGGCTATGTGCAGGTAATGGTTACGCTTATTAAAGCTGGTGGTTACTGATGTTATTTGGAGGATAGTGCGCTTAGGATGCGCATCCTTAATTTCCGCTGCGTATAAACCGCCCCGGCCGTCAATCAGCTTTACTTCATCTCCAACGCCAAGGCGCAAAACACGTATGCAATGCTTGCTTTCCTCTTCGCTAAGAAAATATTGGGGATGGTTGGGTTCAATATCGGGAGTGTAAAAAAGCTGCATGTTTTTGAGAATCAAGAATCAAGAGTCAGGAAATAAAAGTCAAGTTTAGGGATCAGCAATCTTTTGTCTTGATTCCTGATTCTAAATTCTTGCCTCTATCCTAATGCAAATCTACAGCATCTTCTTCATTTATCAGCAGTTCCAGCTTTACCGATTCAATGTTTTGGTCCGATTTGCGCAGCACGGTAATATTATACCCGTTCGATTCTTTTTGCTCGCCCACATCGGGTATTTTACCAAATATGTGGCCCAGCCAGCCTGATACGGTATCAAAGTCGCCATCCTCAGGTAAATCATGCGGCAAATGGCTGTTCACATCATATATAGAGGCGAGCGCGTTTACAATAAACTCGCTGTTGTTTACCTTTTCAACAATAGGCTTTTCTTCATCGTATTCATCCTGTATTTCGCCTACCAGTTCTTCTACAATATCTTCCAGGGTTACCATGCCAGCGGTACCGCCAAACTCATCAAGCACAATGGCTATTTGTATGCGCTTTTGCTGCAGTTCGGCCATCAGGTCGTTAATTTTTTTTGTTTCGGGGATGAAATAAGGCTTGCGGATAATATTCCTCAGCACTATTTCCTCGTTTCGCGCCAGCAAAGGCAAAATATCCTTGGCATGCACAATCCCTATTATTTTATCAATAACATCATCATAAACCGGCATGCGCGAGTAACCCTCGGTTATCAATGTTTCCAGCAACTCGTCCTTTTCGGTGTTGACATCAACGCCCGATATTTTAGTACGCGGCACCATGATATTTTTTACCACGCGCTCATTAAATTCAAATACGTTTTGTATCAGCTCATGCTCGTTTGAATCGAGCGCGCCGGTTTCCTTACCCTGCTCTAATAAATACTGTAACTCCTCGGAGCTGTGATGCGTTTCGCCCTGGAAAGGGTTTATGCCTAATATTTTTAAAATAAAGTTTGCAAAGGTATTAAGCACCCATATAATAGGCCTGAAAACAATAAAAAACAACCTTAACGGTGTTGATACTGCCAGCGCCGTGCGTACCGAGCGTTGTATGGATATGGTTTTGGGTACCAATTCGCCAAACACAATGCTCAAAACGGTAATCAGCATAAAGGCAATTACCTGGCAGGTGTTTATAATTATATTGGAGGTGATAGTTACCCCAAACAGCTTAAATAAATTAAGCATTACATTGGTAACCACGCCCTCGCCTATTACACCTAAGCCCAGGGAGGCTATGGTCATACCCAGTTGGGTGGCTGCTAAGTAACCATTAAGGTTACTCATAATGCTTTTGGTGATTTTTGCAGCCAGGCTGCCCGTTTTTATTTTTAACTCAA
>Ga0206848_1091_pt1 | contig 22790 bp, 27 predicted proteins | sample Alteio_BWOrgCont_18_FD_152635 | JGI IMG/M metagenome (GOLD analysis project Ga0206848, IMG submission 152635) | Enriched cells from forest soil in Barre Woods Harvard Forest LTER site, Petersham, Massachusetts, United States -... | ecosystem: Environmental > Terrestrial > Soil > Temperate forest >...
CTGATTCGCACCAAGACCTGCCTCTATCGTCTCAACGAAGCGTGGCTGGCCCCGCAGGAAAAGGAAGCGCTCCACGCCATTCAAGTCCGGCGTCACGAAATCATTTCCACCCTGCCCCGCTCCCGTGAAGAGAGCGAAAATGCCGCATTGAATTAGAAAACGCGGCCGGAAGGCCCAGGAGCATGCTGAAAAAGGGCAAGGTCGGGAGTTATAGGACTGAAAGAGGATTGGGATGGATAAAAAGTTAGTCCAGGTTTCTGTATCTTAAAGTGAACTTGCTCAATTCGTGAGCAAGTCCTCGACTTACCGCCCGATTTTCAGATTGGAACCGGCATCAAGTTGGCGATGCGCAGGAGATTATAGGCGGTGGCGACGAGTTGGGCGTGGAGGGTGACGCGGGGTAAGCCGCGGTAGCGGGTTTTGCGCAACCCGCCGACACTTTTGCACCAGCCGAAGATGCGAGCTATGCGACAGGCCAAGTCTATGGAGCCGCAGGAGGATCTGGACTCCCTTAAACAAATCCAGGAGATCTCATGAACAAGAACAACAAAAATTCGAAAAAGAAAAAAAGTCTGTCGCATCCTCCTCTTAAACCCAACCATCCCCATACGGAAGGCGCTCCGGATGACCATGATCCCCGCGCCCAGTATGAGGATAAGGACGAATCTTAATCGTGAGACATAAATGTGGCCATTCTCATTGGAACTTCAGGATGGACCTACCCGCATTGGCAAAAAGCCTTTTTCCCCGCTGACCTTCCTTCCGCCGAGCGCCTTCTCTTAGGCTTTAGCAATCTCTTCCATGTCCGTGCATAGCCTTGCAGAGGTAGAGCAGGTCCTTTACACCCGCACGGTTATTGTTTATCAGTTACTTGCATTTGATTGCATTGCTTTGCATTTTTTTTCATTTCCGAAGGTATCAGAGGAAAGTCCAAGCTCCCAATTGATCTCAAGCATTCCCACTTTATCGACCTTCGCATACTTATTGAGCCTACTTATTTTGGCAACGGGTGCAGCAGGTCCTTCAGCAACCCACTTCGGCTTGCTCCGCCATACTGCCGTGTACTCGCGTTCCTCCGCGTCCCAATCCGGAAGGTCGTCGTCCCAATAACGCATGATCTTGTACATGCGGCGACCGTACACCATGCCCGTCAGGCCTCTCACCAGCTCTATGTAGTGACGAAAGAGCCCGGGACCGGGTGGCCCCATTTTCTGGTGGTCGACGTAGGCGTCCAGTGACTGGTTCATTTTAAAAACGAGCTTTGCCATGCTACAAAATCTCCAGGTTCTTTAGAATAGCTTAAGCCGACGTTGCACGGAAATGAGATTTGACACAATCTGCGCATCGCATTGTCGGTGTGATCAATAACTAGAGGTCCGCTTTCCGCCCAAGGTGGATATTTCAAACTGAGATACTACCCGGCTAGAGCGTGGTTTGCACAGACGATAGAAACAACGTAATCTGAGTCTTTTCCACCAATGTCCGAGAGCCACGCAGAGCAGATACGCAAATTGCTCGACTCCGTTTATCGCGAGGAGTCGGGCCGTATTCTCGCCACACTTATCCGTTTGCTGGGCGACTTTGATCTTGCCGAGGAAGCCATGCAGGATGCCTTCGCCGCCGCACTCGAGCGGTGGCCGAAGGACGGTGCGCCCGGGAATCCCCGTGCGTGGCTCATTTCGACCGGACGATTCCAAGCGATTGACACTCTACGGCGTCGCGCCCGGTTTGATGCATCGCAGGAGAAAATTGCGGAACAGCTCCATGCTCAATCGACTACAGGTATGGAATCGGATGACGAGAGTCTTGAGGATGACCGGCTGCGATTGATTTTCACGTGTTGTCATCCGGCACTCGCACCGGAGGCACGCGTGGCCCTGACGTTGCGCGAGGTATGCGGACTGACGACCGAGGAGATCGCGTGTGCTTTCTTGATTCCTGCATCGACACTCGCTCAACGAATTGTGCGAGCAAAGGCCAAGATTCGCGAGGCGCGCATTCCGTATGAAGTGCCCTCTTCGGCCGAATTGCCGGAGCGGTTGGACGTCGTGCTTCAAGTCATTTACCTTTTATTCAACGAGGGCTACTCAGCCTCATCCGGAGCCTCGTTGACTCGCCCTGATCTCTCCAGCGAAGCCATCCGGCTGGGACGACTGCTCAACGAGTTGATCCTTGAGCCGGAAGCAAATGGCCTGCTCGCCCTGATGCTGTTGCACGAATCACGTCGTGCGTCGCGGACATCACCAAGTGGGGAATTGATCTTGCTGGAGCATCAAGATCGCTCTCTGTGGAATCGAAAGTCGATCGCAGAAGGGGTAGCGTTGGTCGAACGGGCATTGAAGTCGCGGCGATTTGGCCCCTACACGCTACAGGCAGCCATTGCGGCGGTGCATTCCGAGGCGACCAGTTCTGCGGCGACAGACTGGCCACAAATCGTCGCCTTGTACAGTGTGCTGGCGCGAGTTGAACCTTCACCCGTAATCGAATTGAATCTCGCCGTGGCTGTGGCGATGCGTGACGGTCCCGAAGCCGGGTTAAAGCTGATTGACGCGATCCTCTCGCGCGGCGAATTGACTGCCTACCACTTGGCGCATGCCGCCCGGGCGGATCTGTGCCGTCGGCTGGGAAAGACGGTTGAGGCGCGTTCTACCTACGAAAAGGCCCTGGCTCTCACGCAACAGGAACCGGAACAGCGTTTCCTCCAAAATCGGTTGCGGGAATTGGAGTAAGAAATATTTTTTGGGAGCTGTCGAAATCTGGGATTCCCGAACGACTACCTATTGAACAGACAATCAAAACAAACAAAACCAAACGAAAATACGATGAAATTCATGATGCTGATGATCCCCGCCGTTTATCAAGGCGGTAACAAAGTGGACCCGGGGTTTGTACCCGATCCGAAAAAAATGGAAGAAATGGGCAAGTTCAATGAGGAATTGGGAAAGGCCGTTGAAATCATTTCACTGAACGGCCTGCATCCATTGGCCGCCGGCGCGCGCGTCGCGTTCGGCAAAGACAAACCGACCGTGACCGACGGCCCCTTCATTGAAGCCAAGGAAGTACTCGGCGGCTATTGGATGGTCGAAGCCAATTCGAAAGAGGAGCTCGTGAAATGGGCGCAACGCTGCCCCGCGGACCCGGGCGACGTGATTGAAATCCGCCAGATTTTCGACACGGCCGATTTCGCGATCAAGAAATAGGAGACAGCCATGAAATACATTTGCCTGGGCTATATCGAACCGAACAAGTTTGAAACCATGTCCGAAAGTGAACGCAACGCGATGTTGGACGAGTGCTTCACTTACGACGACATGCTGCGAAAAAACGGCCACTTCGTTGGCGGTGAAGCGCTTCAGGGGCCCTACACGGCTACGACCTTGCGTTGGAACAATGGCAAGGTATTGGTCACAGATGGCCCATATGCCGAGACGAAAGAACAATTGGGCGGAATTCTCGTGCTGGAAGCGCGTGACCTGAATCACGCGATTCAGTTGATGTCGAAACATCCCGGTGTAAAGGCAGGGCCTTTCGAGATTCGTCCTGCCGCAGACTTAAGCGAAATGATTACTGAAAGCGAGCAAAGGCGAATTGAGACTCAATCCCCCTAACCGCATTCTAGAAGGCGAGGGTCGTACTGCGATCACTCTCTCAAGTGATCAATGTCGACAGGCAATCTAAATAACACTCCCATTTTTTATAAAAGTGTCCTTGACATGCAACTATATGGTTGCATGTTTGGAGCATGGTTCCCGTTGAAGACAAAGTGTTCAAAGCTCTTGCCGATGCCAGCCGAAGGCAGTTGCTGGACAAGCTGCGCCGGAAAGGCGGCCTGACCTTGGGCGAGTTGTGCCAGGGGCATGACATGAGTCGTCAGGCGGTGACCAAGCATCTCGTTTTGCTGGAGGCGGCGAATCTTGTCGTCTCGGTGAAACAAGGGCGCGAGAAGCTGCATTATCTCAACCCGGTGCCGATCAACGAAATTTACATGCGTTGGATCGGTCGGTTCGAGCGGACGCAGGTTCAGGCGCTCTTTAACCTTAAACAAGCACTGAAGGAAAATGACGATGACAAAACCTGAACTTATTTACACGACCTATATCCGGACCACGCCGGAAAAACTATGGAATGCCATTACCAATCCCGAATTCACCTGCCAGTATTGGGGTGGCAATGAAAATATTTCGGATTGGAAACCCGGCTCGAAATGGGAGCACGTTACCAGCGACGAGCAGCGCATCATCCGGTGTGTCGGCAAAGTGGTGGAAAGCGTACCGCCGAAACGGCTGGTCCTGACCTGGGCCGATCCGGCCAACGAAGCCGACGTTTCCCGCGTCACGTTCGAGATCGAGCCCATTGACGACACGGTGCGGCTCGATGTTATCCACGGCGATTTCATGCCCGGTTCGGACATGGTAAACAAGGTTTCCGGCGGCTGGCCGCGCGTGCTCTCCAGCTTGAAATCGTTCCTTGAAACCGGCAAGGCCCTCGACGTTGCGAATTGCGGATCAAAGCACGCAACGGCGGGCGCTCATTCCTGAACAATAATCATAAGGAGATCAAAACATGAAAAAATCAGCTATGGGACACAAGATCGCATCGCGGGAGGAATGGCTTGTCGCCCGCACAGAATTGCTCGAGGCCGAGAAGGCGTTGACGCGCCGCAGCGACGAGCTGGCGAAGCAACGGCAGGAGCTGCCCTGGGTTCGCGTTGACAAGGATTACCGTTTCGAGACCGACGAGGGCAAAGCGTCCCTCGCCGGTCTCTTCCGGGGACGTTCGCAGCTTCTCATCTACCACTTCATGTTCGGACCTGACTACACGGCAGGATGTCCGTCCTGTTCGGCAATTGCGGACGGCTTCGACGGCTTCGCCGTTCACCTCGCAAATCACGACGTCACGCTCGGCGCGGTATCGCGGGCCCCGCTCGCGAAGCTGCAAGCCTATAAACGACGGATGGGCTGGAGCTTCCCGTGGGCCTCATCGTTCGACAGCGACTTCAACTACGACTTCCAGGTATCGCACACCCCCGAACAGCAGGAGTCGGGAGCCCTCGAATACAACTTTCGCGTGACTGACTTTCGGCCCTCGCTGGAAGCTGGCAAAAAGGAAGGCTTCCTCCAGGAGATCGCGTCGAGTACGGGAACGGACTGGGCGACCTACCGGAAAGAATCGCCCGGCATGAGCGCGTTTGTGCTTGAGGACGGCATCGTCTACCACACCTACTCGGCCTACGCGCGCGGACTCGACGGCCTCTGGGGCATGTACCAGTGGCTCGACCGCGCCCCCAGGGGGCGCAACGAGGAAGAGGAAGGCCTGTGGTGGCGCCGTCATGACGAGTATGGGACGCTTTCAGAAAACGCCGACTCCTGTTGCCACGTGGCGGAGAAACAAACATGAACACACGCCCCTGCTGCCAGACGGCGACGCGAGACCGAGACAATGCTCGTCGGCCCGCGTCGCGCTGGTGGCGCGGCGGTGAGATCGCCGGGTGGATCATCCCCAGTGCCACGCTGGTCTTGCTGCCCAAATGTCCCGCTTGTGTGGCGATGTATGTGACGCTGTTCAGCGGCATCGGCATTTCGGTTGCAAGTGCGTCCAACCTTCGGGCCTCACTGCTGATTTTGTGCGTCGCTATGCTGCTCGGCTTGGCGTTGAAACGTCTGTGTCGCCTGTTAGCTGCTCCTTATTCTCCTTATAACGATCTAGTAGAACACCGTCAGGGAAGAGGCTGATGGCTAGGTTTCATCCGCATTGCCACTCTCAGGTGTGACTGTAAGATGCGGGGTAAATAAAGTTTTCGATTCGTTGGCAATGGCATCTTTTGATCTTCATAAGCTCGTACTCAGGGGCGAGCTGACCAAATTGCGCGAAATCCTTGCCCAGAAGCAGGCTGGCCAGGATATCAACGCCTATGACCAAGTCGGATACACGCCGCTCATGTACGCCGTAAACAATCCTGAAGCCAATGTGAACTTGGTGAAACTACTCCTTGAGCAGGGGGCGGATATTCATCCTGAATCTCGGGCCGAGTTGGCTTGTGGTGCAAACGTCATGGCTTTGGCCCTCGGGGGAGGCAGTCCTGAAATTGTAAGCTTACTGCTTCAGCATGGGGGAGATATTCACTATTCCAGATCAAGCAACTACAGTGCTCTTTTGCATGCCGTCCACAGCCGAGATATTTTGCGCGACAGTCGCTTGATCAACCTGTTGAAGCTTCTCATTGATCAGAAGGTAGAACTCAATGGAATCAGTGATTACGCCGAATCCGGCCTTCGAGTGCTTTCCCGAATAGGCCGGTTTGACGCAGTCAAATTGCTCCTCGATGCCGGAGCAGATGCCAGCCAGCTGCAATGGACACCCCTCATGCGGGCCATTGCTATGGGGTCTCTTGCCGACGTGGAAAGCGAGGTCAAGGCCGGTGCCCCTCTTGAAGAAACGGATTGGTGGCAGCGAACTCCCTGGCTATTGGCCATTCAAACCGGCGATGTGGCCAAAGCCGCATTTCTTCGCGAAAAAGGTGCTTTTACCGGAGCCAAAGGCCGTTGCGATAAACCACCGCTTTTTTATGCCATTGAAAGCAATCGGATGCCAATGCTGCGGTGGTTGCTGGAGATTGGCATGGGCATCGAAGAAACGGATGAGTTTGGATCAACACCTTTGATGGAAGCTGTGGAAAACAACAGCCTAGAAGCAGTCGACGAATTGCTAAAAGCTGGAGCCAGCCTGGATCGGGAGAAGTTTGGCCAAACCGCCTTAAAGCTCTCCCAGAATCGAGAAATAATTCTGCGCCTCCTTGCGGCAGGAGGGAATCTCGGCGACCTCACATATGAAAGTCACCGTGCTTTGCTAGGCATGAACCCTGAAGGAGACATGACTTGGTTTGAGACCACGGCGGAAGACTTTCGCGGAAGCTGGACCCGACGATTTGGAACAAGCAATCCGGAACAGCTCCACGATAAGTTCTACCAGGACATGATCCGATCGGGCATCTCGGCCTTTCAGGCCGCCAGTTCCTTTCCGGATGTGACTGAGGATATGCACCCGGTCTGGTGTGCTCGGCGTTTCGGGCAATCACTCACTTTCATGCCCGATGGCCGCATCATCCAGATTGCAGGTGAGCATGAGGACAGTTACGACTCCGACTTTTGCATTTACAACGATATCTTCGTCCATCATCCGAATGGAACCGTGGATATTTTTGGTTATCCCGAGGCCCTTTTTCCTCCAACGGACTTTCATACAGCGACCCTTTTGGCGGGCCGTTATATCTGGATCATTGGTTCACTCGGTTATCATGGCACCCGGCTCTACGGCAAAACTCCTGTTTATCGCCTCGATACTACCTGTATGCGGATGGAAAAAATCGAAACGATCGGAGACTGTCCCGGGTGGATATATCGCCACAAGGCTACCGTGATGTCGCCTCATGAAATTCGCATTTCTGATGGAAAGATCGTTGCCTTATCCGGCAATGATGAAGTGCACCAAGAAAACCAAGGTATTTTTATTCTCGATACAGACCAAAGAAAATGGTTCGTCCGGTGATTGGACCAACTAACCATTGGGATTGGAAATAGTAGGCTGGATCGTCATCAGCTTTGCCATATTTTCGCTGTGGATGGGGCTGACCACTCTGAATCTTCGGCTACTCTGTCAGGCGATAGTAAGGATATGAATAGTCATCCTCATCATCATCACGACGACGACTCTCATTAAAACGGATTTCAAAATCATCGAAAGCTTCTCGTCATCGATGACGAAGAAATGCTGACAGGAGGCCGAAATATTGCCGATGGCTACTTCGGGATGAGCGAGCACATGAATTACCTCGACCGCGACATCTGGATCAAGGGCCCCATCGCCCTTTCCGCCGTTCATGGCTTTAATCTTTTTTGGAACGATCCGGTGGTCGAGAACCCCCAGCCACCCGAGGAACCTGCTTTCAGGCGAAGAACCCATCCTGCTTCGTCAAAAACTTTTGCCAAAACCGATCCTCGTATCATCGAAGACCTCGATTCGCGTCGGGCCTAAGTTGATCTGGCCAGATTTTATCTCCCAAATGAACACTTATCTGGATCGAGCAAACTTATCCGATTCGACCACCCCAACGATTGAAATCTAGTCCCAAAATTGGGACTCTAGACGAATAAATGGGACACTGACAAAACCGACCATCCTTGTCATTTGGAGGTGTCCAGCTTATCTTCAACTACGATGTTTGCGAAGATGCATCCCAAAGAATACGATATCGAATGGCGGAAATCCCGCCTGGCGGCGCGTCTGCTCATTGCAAACTCCAAGCGTCCATTAAGTCCCCGGCGTCAGGCTCTGGCCGGGCTGTTAGCCCAGGATAAGGGCGTCTCCAATCGTTTGATCAAGCATGCCTTGGCTGGTTTTTATGCCGAACGCCCCCACACCATCTCCTTGGACTAGTTCGTGGAATCCACAGGTCAACCTCGATAGCCCCGCGGGCCGGACGATCAAGGAACTCGTTCAGCTTGTCCCCACCGGGACGCAGATCACCTTGTTTGGTTCGGCTCCATTGCAAATTTCCTTTGACCCTAAATTCCTGAGCCAAGACATCGACTGTTTTGGGCCTTCCGATCTTAAAGCGTTGGTTGATAGTCACGGGTTGTCGGAATCCTCTCGTAAACCTTATGTCCAAGTTTGTGCGGCTCTTAATTTTCGCACTACACCTATGTGGTCCACACGGGCCTATTCACTTCCTTTGGATGGGAGGATTATCGTCATTCCCCATCCCATCGATATCCTGATCGCCAAGCTCAACCGCATGGAAGAAAAGGACCTGAAAGCATTTAAATTGGTCCGGGAAAAAACTGGCCACCCGACCGAAGAGGAAATGATCGAGGAATTACGGGCAGCAGTGGATCTTTTTCGCCCTGGTTTCGATGAAGAGAAGGCCAATGACATGAAAACGACCACCCGGATCTTATGGCGGGAATTTTTTGGTCATGACATCGACGTAATCGAAAAAATTATCCGACCAGCCCTCCTACTACGAGAGGAAGGTTACGCTCCAGACAATCCGCGCACCGATTACAAAACCGAACTTTCCCGGCTGGCGACACACCAGACATCTGTTGGGACGCCCAGCTATGACGGTTAAAACATTCAGCATCGCGTCATTTCGTGATGAAAGCCAGATGGCACGCATCGATGCATCACCGATACGGAAGCGAATGAGTCGATACGCACAGTACACATTCACAACCAGGGCGAGCACTGCCATAGCTCCCATGGGGGTGGGCGAGGGTGCGCCGCCTTCGAGAAAACGGCGGACAATCTGAATTACCGCCCCGAGCCCGACTCCGGCCATGGCAAAACCCTGAATGAGGCCAGCCGTTGCACGTGCGCGTACCGACCATCTTAAAGCGACAAGCGCCAGCGTCAGGACGGCAGCATCTTCGAGGAAGTCCACCGCGTCGGCTAAAAGCGCGGCTGAACCAATCCACAAACCCACACCTCCTTCCATGAACAACATCACAAGATTGAGCAAAGCGCAGGTGATCAGTGCGGTTCGATAGGCTGGGTTGAGATGTTTTGGCTTCGTGTCTATAGCCATCATAATAAGGGCGATTTTGCCCTGAACAGACTTTACCAAGCTGTCCAACAATAATAGTCGAATTAAAATGGATGCAATGACATCGGAGATGTGAGGTTGGTTACTGAAGTCTGAAATGGACGGGGACATCCGCTTCGGAAGACACGGGTATTCCTGCGGTCATGGCGGGATGAAATTTCCAGTGCTGAACCGCATGTCGCGCCGCCTGATCGAGCCGGAAATAACCTGAACTTTTCAAAATACTCACGGTGGCGGGCTCACCTCCTGCAGTAACTTCGACCGACAAGACCACGGTTCCCTGTTCACGAGCGGCACGCGATTCTTCCGGATATTCCGGCGGCTCATTGTGCAATTCATCGGGTTGCGCTTGAATGGCTCCCTTGGACGCACTGCTGGCTTCTTTGGCCGATGACGCTTTCAGCGGTGCAGGAGATCTGGAAGACTGAGGCTTGGTTGCAACCTCAGGTTTAACTGGCTCAAGAACCCGGACTGACTGCACTGGTGGAAGAGAGAGAGCGGATGACACAGTCATTCGAACCCGCGAAATATTTGCAGGAACTGGAGCGGATTCCAGGATGAGATTCATCTCCATCGACGTTTTCCCTGCTTCAACCGTGAATCGGGCGGGACGGATCAGCAATACAACGCCCAAAGCGAAAAGACTGGCGTGGAGCAAAATGGAGACGCCCCAGCAAGTCAGCCATCGTTGCTGGTTTCTGACCCCAATTATTTGTTTCGGAAGTCGCTTGGGGGTATCAAAAAGAATACGTAAGCCCGCCATAAAAACCGCGGCGCTGGCCAAATTGAGAAGCACCCACGCCGATTCCCGAACCGCTTCGCAATTGATAGATTTGATCGAAGAGGTTGGTGACATCAAAGCGGGCGGAGAGATGGTCACACCCGCAGAATTTGAAGCTTTGCGTGAAACCGATGTTGACCGAATCGTAGGCAGGCAAAGAGCCGCCGTTCGGAATATCTTTGCCGTCCGTCCGCAATCCGCTGCCACAAACCATTTCCAGGTAGGGCGTAGTCTCCGTTTGCGCGATGTTGTAGGAGAGTCCAAACGATCCGGTAAAGCTTTGGTTGTGATCGAGGTAGATGTAATGCGACTGGACATAGGTGTAGTCGCTTGCACTAAAAAGAGCGGCTTGAGCCGAGTTCCAACCCGTCCCGATTCCTTCTTCCACGGCAATGTTGCCATAGGCCGAGAATCCACCCTTGGTGTAACTTTGGCTGAGTTCCAGGCCGCAAATCTGGCCCCGGCGATAGTTGAACGCGCTCAGAATTGGAGCCGCCCCAAACTGACCGTCATCGATCAGGTTTTGGGCCATCTTGAAGTAACCATCCAACCCCACCTGGTATTCGGGAGTGAAGTTATGAACAATGCCCGCGTCGAAATAATGGGCGCGTTCCGATTCGGCGGGGTCATTGGGTAAGCCAGTTGCCGGGGCATTTGTGGTATTCACAAACGTGCTGACGCTGCCTTGCGGGATATTTTCCAAAGGCGGCGGCGTGAAGTAACTGGCATAACCACCATGAACCGTTGTGTTCTTGTCGACCTTATAGGTCGCATTGATGCACGGACTAATCTGGTTTTGACGAATCTGGCTGCTCTGATAAATGTCGAAGCGCCCGCCATAATTCAGGGTCAGGTTCTTGGTGATTTTCCACTCATCCTGAAGATAAAGGCCATAGCTGTAGGCTGTCTGGTAATCGCGATTGGTAAAAGTTTCCGGTAGGGAACCCGCCGGAACTCCAGCGCCACCGGGATCGGGAAATACTGTCGTAGTTGCGAGTTGTGAGGCGCCCTGCGCATTGAGCAAAACGCCTCCGCGCAAGGTGTGGCTCTCATTGATCTCATAACTGCTGTCGAACTCCAGTCCATTCGACATGATGCTGCGATTCAATGCTCCTGCCACACCGTTGAAGAAAAGATCTCCCGTCTGATCGGGAGAGAAGATCACCGAGCTGTAGCTATTGAACAGAGCGACCTGGAAATTGAAATCGTCGATGGTCTTTTGATAGGCCAGCACCTCAAAGTTGTTTTGTTCCCGTTGAGACTCGTTAAGTTTCGAGGAATCAAAGGAGGTGACTCCCGGCACGGGAAAAGGATTGCCCGCTTCATCGGTCCTGGCAGCTGATCGGGAGTATTAGGAATCTGGAATTGATTGTAGGCTTCCCCCGCAATCAAGCTGAGACGGCTGGTGTCGTCGATGACATATGACAAATAAGCAAACCCTCGGTACTGATCCGTGTTGTCGTGGATCGCGTGTTCGCTGGCCGTGGGGTTTTCGATGCCGAGAGTGTCCTGCAAATAGCTGCCAGAAAAGTAGTAGTTCAGCTTACCCTGGGAGCCGCCGTATTCGAAACTCGGGCGGATGGTTTCATGGCTCCCGCCATACGTTTCAACGTCACCGCCTTCATTGAAGGCTCCGCTCTTGGTATGAATATCGAGAATACCCGAAGTGCGAAAACCATACTGCGCCGGAAGCGCTCCAGTAATCAGGTCAACGTGATCGGCAAATCGGGTATCGAACTGATTCGCAAATCCGTTGATGCCTTCCGGGATGAGAACATCGTTGATGCGGTATTGCACATTACCGTGCTCGTCCCGGATATGAAAACCGCCCGATCCTTCGGAATCCTGGCTGACACCAGGAAGACGGAGAACCAGCTTGTTAAAAGGGATGTTATTACCCTGGGTGAGATTCTGAATTTCCTGCTGATCGACGGTGTATACCGTCGCTCCGAGACTGGGCACGATTTCCTGGCGAGCCTGATCCAACTGACCCACGACCGTGACTTCCTGCATCTGCACAGGTGAGTTTGTACCGGAGGGAACTGACGTTTGGACCGTGACGGCAGGACTGGGCTTGGTTGTGCTGGTTGTTGAATCCGTTGCGATTTGCGCATCGGCAGATACAACAACAGAAACAAATATGGCTCCAGTAAAGAAAGCCGCGGTGAGACATCTCAAGACAAAGGAAGGATAGACGCAAATCATTTGCATAAGAAGGCGAGTAAACCTTCTGGCAAGCCATTTGCAAGAACTATATGCAACCTATTTGCGACTGTGCTAAATACTTTTGCCATCAGTCATCCTCGCTCTTTAGTACCGAATGTTTCCTTTTCGTGGAAATGGAACATTCGCGGAAACAGCGGTTCTTATCGGTGGATGGTCACAGCATGGATGACGCGTTCATGGCCAGCGCAAGGAGCCTCGATTATCACGCTTTGCAACATGCTCGCTACTTAATGCGGCACCCGGATCATTGAATGAAGGTTGGAACTGTATGCAGGACTCAGGACTCCCGCCGGACGGAGATCGGTACTGGATAATGTCGTCTCTGCCGTTCGGCGGGCTGCGTAGCCAATTAATTTTGAATTTTAACGGCTATATCCTTCGGGCTTGCGAGGCATCTCACCTCCTCCAGGCGGATGGAGAAAAGAAGGCGGAAAGGATGCTCGTTCTTTAGACCCTGACCGAAGCTCTGTTTCCAGCAGAGTGGCTAATCTTTGGGAAAGCTCGGCTTTAAGCTCGGAAGATGGGAGTTCGGCAATTCGCTTTTGGATCTCTTCTTTGCCAATGAGTCCGCAGGCCAGCGCTTCCTGGAGAAACTGGCGGTCCTTGGGACGATTGGCATTTAGCTTGGTGACGGCATAATCGTGCGGCTCGAGACAAAAGGCGGTCAGGCTACCGAGCTTAAGCGGTTTCGTGCGCCCTTCCCAATCTGACGGCAGGGCCAAAGGGACAGCTCGGTGCCTCGGAATGGCTTCGGCAAAAACACCCTTTTCTTTTTCGTAAGCGCTGCCCGAGCCGAAATGCTCCCGGATAAATCCCGCAAGCCACCCGCCCTCACGATCTGTTTTTACCAAAATGTCGCATTCAATCGATCTGAGAACTGTTGCCGGTGGTGTGTCGCAATGGGCGTGAATCGACTGGGAACCGATGATATCGACTTGGGTAATACCGGCCTTTTGGCCCAAGGCATCACCAAGATGTTCCAGTTGATTCTTATTCATCACCTAACCGTTCCCAAAACTCCTGAAGAAGTTGGCGGTGTCGGGAACGAACCGGCTCAAGAGCATCTTCCGGAATGACCGCACGAAAAGCGCCCGTGTTTTGCCTCATGGCCACAGCTTCCTCGGAAACACCGGTCAAATAACCAAGTAAAGCAGTCAAATCGTTATGCTCAATAAGACCGCGCAAAACTTGCACATATCCACTGTCTTCTGATCGCTTGGCCAGGCAGGCCCCAACCTGGACGAGAAGTTCCGGGTGATTCTCCAAAATATCCGCGGCAAGCTGGTCTAATTCCAGATTGAAAAGATCGTTCAGAAAATGAGGATCGTGGAAGGAGATCGCGGCGGCAATCTCGGGCGGCGTGTCACTGATCTGTTCGTAGTCACCCTTCAAATATTTTTCAAGATTGGAGGCCGACCGCGGACACGATGAATTCTCCCTCACTGAGGGCGGGACGGAGGAAATCGTGGCACTCACTCTAAAGAAAGGATAGCAAAAGACCCGTGAAGTGTCAGCAGATAGAAAAACTGCTCCGTAATCACTGTTATTCATTACGTGCAGGTAGGCCTGAGGTTTTTATGTGACAGGCATGATCATGCAGTTGTGCGATGTTGCCAACAATGCGATATTGGCAATTATGGATAAGATATCGCTCACTCGCAAAGCAACTTATCTCAGAGGTGCGGTGGCGATGGGTGGATTCGTTATTACAATGAAACAGGCGGAAAGGGCCGTACTTTGCGCCGAAGAAAATCAACGCTGGGGAAAATCTTTGACTTTCGAACAAGCACGGGAAGAAGTGCGACAATTAACCCCACCTCGCCAACAAGTGGTATAAAAGACTAAGAGAAACTGTCCGACAGCGGTAAGTCGTCGACGCCCTTCATATGTGCGGGCTCTACATGAAGTAACTGTAGCGGGCCTGAATGGAATCGGTCGATTTGACGTAGCGGAGTATGTCTCCGACCTGCCGGGCGGCTTTGATCGTGATCGGGGTTAAGGAATCAATTTGAGTGTTGTTCCAATTCATCTTGGTAAGCGCGAGTATTTCTTCCAAGAGGAGTCGCTTATCGGAGATAATTTTGTCGAACCGGACCTGTAGCGTTTTGGGAACGTACATGCCTGGATACTCCTCGTAGTAGACAATGCTGCCGCGTGTGTAGAGAAAGCTTTGGGTCTCGTCGGCGTCGATAATTGTGCCGCGTAAAGGGGGATAGTCTCCATCTCGAAACAATCGTACAAATGAAGGCGCGAGACTTAACAGGTCGAGATCGTGGATTCGGAATTCCTTTACCGCCTCTTCGCATCCCTCAATTTCTTGCTGGTTGAATTTAGACGTCTTGTGAATGACTAGGCGCGCAGGAACTTGCCGATGACTCGCCTCGTATTGCTGTAGATTGGTTGAACGAGATTGGCTCCGAGCAGTTTCGACACCAGCCCTATTTCGAACTCCCCGTATTTCCATACAGGCAATCCAAGAGGCCTGCACGGCAGGCGAGCCGAGTTTGACAAAGGCAGTGAACATCCTTCGAGCGGCTCAGGGAGCTGTCAGCACTCGAATCAGTCCGGCGATGTGGGATTCACTGGCAAAACTTTAGGTGTCGGGATGCAATTGGGCGAAAATCTGACGGATGTCCTTTAGCTCACCGTTTCCTACGATGAGCCTGAACGAGGAGTCTAGTCCGGTAAAACGGATTTGCGGAGCTGTAATATTGTTACACCGATCTACGGCGCACCAATGTGCTGTGCCGAATAGGACGGTAGAGCAGTTTCCCTAGACGGATTTATTCGGTCTTGAATGTCTTAAACAGATACTGGAAAAGTTACCGCTTCAGAGGGAGATAACTTGCTTTATATTGGCGGACAAAAGAGCTATTCTGAAGCGGCGACTACTTATTTGGACTACTTCAGCGAAAACAGTCAAGTTGCAAGTCGTTTATTATAAATATCTTAGCGGGGTTAGCTCAGCGGTAGAGCAGGTCCTTTACACGGACAAGGTCGGGGGTTCGATCCCCTCACTCCGCACCATGTAAATTGCTACTCCTTCATTGTTGTTGAAAACCTCCGGTTTTCAAACTTTTGGTAATGGTACAGTTTGAGTATTTTGTCATCCTGAGCGGAGCACCGCGTGCGGTGCGTAGTCGAAGGATCAGTTCCGCCAGCCTGCAAATGGAGCCAACCGAACTGATCCCTCGACGGGCTCGGGATGACGGATTGTTTCAAACTGTACCACTACCAAACTTTCCCTTAGCTAGCCTGCGGCAAGACCGCAGGGTATACTTCGTAAGAAAAACGTGTCTGATCCCTCGACAAGCTCGGGATGACAGTATTTTATAAACTATGCCTAAACGCGCGCTTCTCTCCGTCTCCGATAAAACCGGTCTGGTCGATTTTGCCAAAAATCTCGTTGCCGCCAAATACGAACTCATTTCCACCGGCGGAACAGCCAAGGCCTTGCGCGATGCGGGACTGATCGTTGCTGATATCTCCAATGTCACCGGCTTTCCCGAGATGCTCGACGGCCGGGTAAAGACACTTCATCCCAAGGTCCACGGCGGACTGCTCTTTCTGCGCGACAATGAGGAGCATCGCGCCCAGGCGAAGGCGCACGACATTGAACCGATTGACCTGGTCGTCGTCAATCTCTACCCCTTCGAGCAGACCATCAGCAAACCGGGAGTGACGCTTGAACATGCGATTGAGAATATCGACATTGGCGGCCCTTCCATGCTTCGCAGCGCGGCCAAAAATTATCGCAGCGTCACCGTGATCACCGATCCCGCCGACTACGCCATCGTGACCGAAGAAATCGCCGCGAAGGGCGACACCACTCTCCCCACCCGCGAACGGCTCGCGGCCAAAGTCTTCCGCACCACCGGCTACTACGACGCGCTCATCGCCAATTACCTGACCCAGCGTCTGCCTGACCCGGAGTCTTTTCCGGAGACCTTCGCCTTGCCTCTGCGCCGCGCGCAAGCCTTGCGCTACGGAGAGAACCCGCACCAGGTCGCCGCCCTCTACGGCCAGTTCCCCAACCACTTTCAGCAGCTTCACGGGAAGGAACTCTCTTACAACAACCTCATCGACATCAACGCGGCGGTGCGGCTCATCCGCGAATTCGCGGGGGGAATCCCGACCGTGGCGATTCTCAAGCACACCAACCCTTGCGGCATCGGCAGCGCGGCCACCCTGGCCGAAGCGTGGGACAAAGCCTACGCGACGGATCGTCAGGCGCCCTTCGGAGGAATCATCGTGGTCAACCGCCCGCTTGATTTGCCCACCGCGCAAGCTATTGCAGAAATTTTCAGCGAAGTGATCATCGCCCCCGCCTTTGATCCCGAAGCACAGGCGCTTCTTTTCAAAAAGAAAAACCTGCGCCTGATGATCAACAGCGAAACCTCCGCGCCCGCCCCGGGCCTGGAAATCCGCTCCTGTGTCGGCAATTCGTTCCTGCTCCAGGGCGGCGATGCCGACATCGTCTCCCCCGCTGCCTGGAAAGTGGTGACCAAACGCGCGCCCACCGACGCGGAACGCGAAGCCCTTCTCTTCGGCTGGCGCGTCGTCAAACACGTCAAGTCCAACGCCATCGTCTATGCCGCGCACGACCGCACCCTCGGCATCGGCGCGGGACAAATGTCGCGCATCGATTCCTCGCGCATCGCGATCTGGAAGGCTTCCGAAGCGAAGCTCGCCCTCAAGAACAGTATCGTCGCATCCGACGCCTTCTTCCCCTTCCCCGACGGCCTCATCGCCGCCGCCGAAGCCGGGGCCACCGCCGCGATTCAACCAGGCGGCAGTGTTCGCGATCCGGAAATCATTGCCGCCGCCGACGAGCGTGGACTCACCATGATCTTCACCGGCCAGCGCCACTTCCGGCATTGATTCTTTCCTCTTCCGTCATCCTGAGCTTGTCGAAGGATCAGTTCCGTTGCCTTTTCCACTCCCACAATTCTAAACTGATCCTTCGACAAGCTCAGGATGACGGAAAAAGAGATTAATTAATTGGCATCGACACTCACCGGACAAATAAAAAGGGAGAGACTCTTGCGAATCTCTCCCTTCTCAAAACGACGTCAGAAAGTTATTTCTTCTTCTTGACGGGTTTCTTAGCTTTTTTGGCCGGGGCCTTCTTTTTAGTTGCCATGGAGAATCACCCCCTTTTCAAATCGCACTTTCAGCGCGAAATCGCGTAAATAAAAATTTATCACTGACTAAGAATTAAATTTTTCTGACGAATGCGTCAAATGTAATTTCAAAAAATCGAAAGATTTTTTTCGGGCGCATTTTTCCACGCGAACCGTTTTGAGTGAAAAAATTTTGGAAATCTTCACCGTTTCAACCGCGAAAAAATTTCATTCGCGATCTTCGGCACCGGCCACAGACGTCCAAGGCCTTCGTATCCGCACGCGAGTAATCCGGCTTCGGGCCCGATGAATTTCACTCCGCGCTTGCGTAGAGTTTTCACATTGTCCTGTGTCGCGGGGTGATGCCACATCTTGCCGTTCATCGCCGGCGCGACGATCACTGGAGCGGGAGTTGCGAGGAGAATCGAGGTGAGCAGATCGGGCGCAAGGCCATGCGCGAGCTGTGCAATGAGATGCGCGGTGGCAGGGGCAACCACGACCAGGTCCGCCCGATCGGCAAGTGAGATATGAGTCGGCTGCCCGTCGCGCATACCGTCATTCTCGCGGGTAAAGACCTCGCGGCGCGTCAACGCGGAGAAAGTCAGCGCCGTGATAAACCGCAACGCTTCGTCCGTCAGCACCACGTCGACCTCGATTCCCTCCTTGGTCAATGCACTGGCAAGTTCCGCAGCGCGATAAGCGGCGATGGAACCGGTGACGCCCAGGACAATGCGGGGATGTTTGCTGATGGCCATGCTAGTCGATCAATTTCAAAACCTTCATCACGACAAATTTCGATACAAATGAATCGTAGTCCTTTCAAGGATGCAGCCAATGTAAATCCTCCGCATGGCGGCTCACTTGCGGCGCCAGATATAAATGCGCCGCCCGGTCCATGCCGCAAGAATGAGCACAAAAATCCACGGCGCAAGAAAGGCCATCATCACGCCGATCATCCGCACACTGCCCAGCAGCGCACCCGCGCCATCGCCGAAAGTCTGGCGCAAAGTCGCCCACAAACTATTGTTGTCCGTCACGATGTCGCCCTGGCTGTGCAATTGCAGGCTGATTTCGGCTGGAGCCGACTCGTCGGTGTGCGCCTGGTCGGGACGGTCTTCCCGATTAACGGTCAGTAATTCCACCTTGCCGAGATTTTTCAGGCTCTCGACAAATGCCGGGTACTTCGACATCGGCAGACGGAACGTCATCTGCGCCGTCTCCATCCCATTGGGCTGGCGCTGAAAGCTTGAGGCTTTGATTTCAACGCCTGCCGCCGCCGCGTCCTTCTTGATCTGCTGCGCCTTGCCGTCCACGCCCGACGCCAGCACCGACATTTCCGTCTGCTGCAACGGCGTTTCGTTATCGGTCAGTGAAAGCGAGATGATGACCGGCACGTCGTCTCCGCTTGCGCCAGGCCCCGAATTGTCATCGCGCTGGAGGCTGAAAGAAGAGGTGCGGCCCAAGGCGCGAAACGCATCGAGTAACGCTGGATAATTTTTTCCGGGAACACGTACGCTCATTTGCGCGGTCGATTGCCCCTCCGGCGCTTTGTTCAACGAAGAATTCAAAATTTCCGCGCCGGTACCCGCCAGCACCGCGTTCTTCGCTTTTTCGAGCGCATCGTCGACTGCCGTGGTCACCACGGTCAACGCGACCTGCTTGCGCGATTCGTCGTCCGACTGGATCGCGAGATGTACCTGCACCTTGTCCTTTTCGGTCAAGGTCTGATCGGCGGGCTGATCGCTGTCGCCGCCGTCTTTGGCGACCCGTTGCGTTTGACGGGTGAAATTGGCGATCCGGCCCAGCACCTTGACCTGGGCGAGAAACGTGTCGATTTGGTCGGGGGCGACCATCACGTCCAAATCGGCGGTGACGTTGCTGCCTGAATTGTGATTCAGGTTCGCCTGCAGAATTTGGGCCTTCACGTCTTCCGCCACATGACGTGCCTGCTGGAACGCCGCTTCGACATCGGTGGCGAAGAGCGAAAAATTATCCTGCTCTTTGAGCAGATAAGCCGCCGCCTGATTGAGATCCTTCTCACGGACCTGCATGGTCACCGTTGCGTATTGCACCTGAAAATCGTAAAGCTTCAGTTCGCCCTGCATCTGCTCGATCTCGCCGCGCACTCGGCCCAGCTCGCGCTCGACCTGAAGCAAGTCGGAAATCTTGCTGTTATCGTGCTTGAGCAGTTCCTGCAACTGCGTCTCCATCCGGCGTGAATTCTCCAGCCGCGCCTGCGTATCGAAATAAGCCTTGGTCACGTCGTCGGTCTTCAGCGTCTGGTTCTTGAGCTGGCCCAGGTCGCGCAGCTTGAGCAGGAAGTCATCAAGATTCTGCGGCAGCACCTTCACCACGACTGCGCCCTGCAACTTGCCGTTGCCACCCCGCTGCGAGTTGCTCGTATCGACGTAACCGCCCGCCGACTTAGTCAACGCCGCAATCTGATCCATCGCGGCCTGGAAACTCTTTACCTCGAGTTCCAGCTCTGCGTTGCGGATCAGCTTGCGGCTGGGATCGGCGGTGGTGGTGTCGGCGGATTTCGGAGAAAGAGCTGCGCTGGCCGTATCGGGCGAAATAAGATCGCCCTGCGTTGGTTTATCCATTGGCATCTGAGCCTTGAGATCAATTTTCGCAAGCCGTGCATTCGCACTTACAGTGTTATCGGCTTCCGCAACCTTTGATTGGGATATCGACTTAGGCGACGTGAGGGGAACAAATGTTGGCAACCTTGTAGGCAAACCTGTATTATCTGTAGCTGTTTGGGCAACTATAGGAGCATTTGCATCAACCGGAGCCGGTGCATCCGCTACCACGCTTCCACTAAGCGTAAGTTTCTTTTGTTCTCCATCTCGGCTTAGGCGCTTGTCTTTTTCTAATTCATCTACGTTAAGGGATTTTTGGTCGGAAAAATTCTCTGCTAATGCGTCATCTGCCAGTTCCCGATTTCTAGCCTCCTGCATTTGCGCACTTTTCCTAGCCATCTCAGGACTTCTTGTAATGGGCCCCAATGTAACTCCGGCGAGGATCGCCATAATGGCGCAGGCGACGGCGTACTCCGGCAAGCGTCGTTTGCCCAAGAATCCCTTCACCCCGGCCCACAATATCAACAGGCTCTCCCAAGCCGTCTCGCGGTGTTCCTTCTCGTGCTGGAGCTTGCGGCGAACGCCGGAGACCATCCGCTGTTCGAAGGCGGGATCGGGCTGGGCTTTGCGGTGTGTTTTTTCGAGTAGATCGTGCATAAGTCGGGCCTCCTGATAAGCCGCGCGGGCGGCGGGATCGGTTTGCAGACGGGCTTCAAATTGAGTGCGTTCCTCGGGCGACAACTCACCGTGCAGGGCAGCGGCGATCAAATCGTCGAGCGGATCGTGGGGTAAAGTCGGTTTCATAGGGTGCTTCTTTCCAGTTCGGGCATGCGGCGCAACGTCCCCAGCGCGCGTCCCAAAATTCCGCGCAGCGCGCCGTTGCTCAGCCCCATCGTTGTTTCAATCGAGCGGTAATCGAGTCCTTCCAGATAGCGAAGCGTCAGCGCGGTGCGATGCTCCTCCGGTAATTTCCCCAGGGCGCGGCGAAGATGCGCCTGGGATTCCTGCTGTTCCAATTGCGATCCCGGCGTCGCAACCTTGTCATCGGCCAGCGTATCGAATGTCTCCGTCCCCGCCTGAGGACGCCGCCGCCTGAGTCGATCCCGGGCGGCATTGCGTGTCACGGTAAGAAGCCACGCGGGGAATTTCTCCGGCTCGCGTATCTTATGGCTGGTCTGATGTGCTTTAAGAAAAGTGTCCTGGACGATATCTTCCGCCTCGGATTGATCCTGCAGGATCGCGTAGGCCACGACATAGACCCGGCGGCTATAAGTGCGAATGACCGCCTCGAACGCATCCTCCTGCCCTTCCAACGCCGCCACGACCATGCTCCGCTCGACTGGGTCCATGGCAGGAGCGGCGGCCGCACCGGTTGGAGGAATAGGGCGGGGCGAAGTCACAAGCGGCATTAAAGTGAAGCAGGAGGACATGAAAAAGCCATTCACCTGCATAGACGCAGCAGCTTTAAAAACCGCGCGAAAAATTTTTGGGAATTTTCCGTCATCCCGAGCTTGTCGAGGGATCAGACGCGCTTTCTTTTTTCATCAAGCTTTAGATTACGAAAAGTTGGCGGTTCTCAAGTTCCGGCTTATTGGCTTAACAATTACGTGTCTGATCCCTCGACAAGCTCGGGATGACCAAGTCATTAGTCAGATCATCTTTTCAGTCGTCAATTCCGTTAATTCCGTCAAAAATCAGCCCGTGCTCGTCGAAATCCAAGTCCAATGCCCACACTGCGGCGAAGTTATCACCACGATGGCTGACACCTCCCAGGGCGATTACTCGACCATCGAGGATTGCGAAGTCTGCTGCGCACCCATGAACATCGAGGTCATCTGCGAACCGGGACGCGTGGAGGAAGTCCGCGTCTCCCTCGCCTGACTCGCATGACCATGCCCCAGCCCCCCTTTCTTCTTATCGATGCGGGCAGCACGCGTCTGAAGTGGGCGACGGCCAACCCGCGCGGCCCCATCCGTGTCGCGGGGGAAATCGCCACCAGGGATGCCACGCGGGCCTGGGTCGCGTCGCTGGCCCGAAAATTTCCCAGGCATCAAGCCGTCCTCGCTTCGGTCGTTCCCAAAATCACTCCCCATTTTCGCCGCGCCTTTGCCCAACGCCTCCACGTCGTCAGCGGCACGTCACCCGCGCTGGGTCTTTGCTTCGATTATCCCAAGCCGGGTGAAATCGGAGCGGACCGGCTGGCCACCGCCGTGGCTGCGCATGCGGAGGGGCTATGGCCTGCCATCACGATAACCTGCGGAACCGCGACCGCCTTCACCGTACTCGACGCCAAAGGAAGACTCTCCGGCGGAGTCATCGCACCCGGTTTGCAGACGCAGCTTGCCGCACTTCTCGGCGCAACGGCTCAACTACCCGCCACAAAACTCCGCCCTTGGTCTTGCTGACCCTGGGGCTTTTCCTTTTGATCATCAACGCGATCATTCTTTATACCTTGCCCGATTTCGTTCACGGCTTTC
>Ga0206848_1092_pt1 | contig 22695 bp, 17 predicted proteins | sample Alteio_BWOrgCont_18_FD_152635 | JGI IMG/M metagenome (GOLD analysis project Ga0206848, IMG submission 152635) | Enriched cells from forest soil in Barre Woods Harvard Forest LTER site, Petersham, Massachusetts, United States -... | ecosystem: Environmental > Terrestrial > Soil > Temperate forest >...
TGTGCCAAGGCCGAAATGGATTTAAGATGCGAAATAGCGGCCATGGCGGAACATTTGGCGCAGCAATTTGGATTTTCCATTCCAAAGTGGTGTCAGAATCCTGAACGAAGCTTGAAGGAGCCAAAATTTGCCTTCTCTACAGACGAAGGCCGAATGTTTTTGCTGGTTGAAAGCCCGACTGCCTTTCGAGTGCGCAATATTTTTATTTCCGCCGACGCCCTGACACGCGTATAGGCTTGATTGGCCTTTAACCTGAACTGTCGGCCAGGACGGCTTCGACATCGATCTCCGAGAAGCGGTTCGTATGCTGGGCCTGGCAAAGTTTTGCGTAGAGGCCGCCACGGGAAATCAGCTCGTCATGTGTACCGCGTTCGAGAATGCGGCCCTTTTGCAGGACGAGGATCAAGTCGGCGTGCCGGACAGTGGAAAGGCGATGGGCGATGACGAACGAAGTGCGTCCCGCCAGCAACCGTTGCAAAGCCTGCTGAATGAGCTGCTCCGTGGCGGTATCAACGCTCGCCGTCGCCTCATCCAAGACAAGTACGGGAGGATTTTTCAGGAGCGCCCGGGCGATGGAGATGCGCTGTTTTTCCCCCACAGACAGTTTCACGCCACGTTCGCCCACGTGAGTATCGTAGCCTTCCGGCAGGACGGAAACGAAATCGTGGACGCAGGCCGCGCGCGCCATTTCCTCGATTTTCTGCCGCATCGCGTCGGGGCGCCCAAAGCGGAGATTGTCGAGAATGGTTCCGTTGAAAAGAAACGTCTCCTGCGAGACGACGCCGATTTGCTCACGCAATTCACGCAGGGAGATATCGCCGACGTTGCGGCCATCGAGAAGAATCTCACCGCCCGTGGCTTCGTAAAACCGGCTCAGCAACGCGACAAGCGTTGATTTTCCCGCACCGGTCGGGCCGACCAGCGCCACACATTGGCCCGGCTCGATAGTGAAATTGATTTCATGCAGGGCAGGCACATCGGGACGATAGGAAAAAGAGACGTTTCGATATTCGACGCTCCCCTCGGCCCGCACTATGGATGATGCATCCGGCGCGCCATAATTTTCCGTCGGCGCATCCAGAATCTCGGCGACGCGTTCACTGGAGGCACGCCCCGCCTGGTAGAGCTGGTTGATTTGATGGAGGCTTCGAATCGGCTCATAGAACATGGCGACAAAAAGAAAAAAGGAGAAGAGCTCGCCATAGCTCATCGTGCCGGCAAGAACATCCCGCCCGCCGATGTAGAGCACGATGGCGCTGCCAAGCGCACCGAAAAAAACCATTGCCGATGAGTAGACCGACCAGATGCGCATGATGACCAGTTGCGTTTCGCCCACCAAATGGGCCGCGGCGGAAAAGCGCTTCAGCTCGGTTTCCTCCCGGGCATAGGACTTGATCTGACGCACGCCCTGAAGGTTGTCGAGCAGGAGCGAGTTCATCGCCGACGCGGCCCGGCGTTGATCGCGATAGCGAAAACGGGCGGTCATCGTATACCAGATGACACCGACAAAGAGAACCGGCATGGGCAGAAGCATCCACAGCGCAAGTCGCGCGTTGAGGCGGAACAGAAAAACACCCACGCCAACGATCTGCAGGATGGCGATAAGGCCCTGCTCCACCCCGTCGATGAGCACGCGCTCCATGGCGGTGACATCGTCGATAACGCGCGTGATGATGTCACCGGTGGCGCGCTGATCATACCAGCGAAGCGGCAGCCGCTGGAGCGTCTGGTAAAGATCGCAGCGGAGATCGAAGATGACCTTCTGCTCGAAGGTATTGTTGAAGAGAATGCGCAGCGCATTGAGCAGGTTCTGCGCGAAGAACGCGGCCACAACAACCAGGACGTAAGGCAAAAGCAGGTCCGTGCGCTTGGGGATCAGGACGTCGTCGATAACCATTCCCGTGATTCTGGGAAAGACAAGACCGGCCAGCGTAGCCGCAATGGCCGCGCCAAACGTCCCCACGCATAAAAGAGGATAGACCCGTGCATAGACCCAAACGCGGCGAAAGGTTTTCATTTTTTAATGTAGCGGCGGTCTATGACCGTCGCCGATTTTTTGTTTCGGAGGTTAATTAAAAGGCACGGACATCACTTCACCTTGATAGGGCCACATTGAAAATTCGGTTATTAATCCCTTGCGCACGGGATTTTCACGTACATAAAGCCATTTTTCTTCATAAGATTGTTCTGAGCGTAGAACATGATCAAAATAACCTTTTTGCCAATGAGGAGCCTGAATGCCTTGCACTCGAAGCGTTTTTGATAAGCTATTTTTTAAGGATTTAATCCACATTGAAATTTGTGCGCTATCATTTATGCGGGCAAAAAAGTGCAAATGATCCGACATAATAACGTAACGACCGACTAATACGTTATGTTCTTGAGCTAAGACACAGAAATGACGAAATGAATCGTGGAAAGGAGGATTTGTCAGCAATATCTGTCGTGTCTGAGTGCAGCAAGTAATAAAGTAGAGCGAATATCCCGGATAAATTTCATCCAACCGGGTAAGTCTATGTCGCATCAAGTAAATTTTAACGACGGTCACAGACCGCCGCTACATTTAAGCTAAACATTAAACCGAAACTCCAACACGTCGCCGTCTTGCACCACATACTCTTTGCCTTCGATGCGGAGCCGTCCGGCTTCGCGCGCCTTGGCGAAGGAGCCAAGCTTGATGAGATCCTCGTAAGCTGTGCATTCCGCCGCGATGAAGCCGCGCTCGAAATCGGAATGGATCACGCCCGCTGCCGCCGGAGCTTTGTCACCGGCATGAATTGTCCAGGCGCGGGTTTCTTTTTCGCCCGTGGTGAGATAGGTGCGCAGACCGAGCAGATGATAAGCGGCGCGGATCAATGCGCCGACGCCCGACTCCTTTACGCCAAGGCTTTCGAGATATTCCTTCTGCTCGGCTTCGCTGAGGTCGACGAGATCCGATTCGATCTGCGCGGAGATGACGACGGCCTCGGTATTGAGATGAGTCTTTACGTAATCACGCACCGCCTTGACGTGGGGATTCGCATCGGGAGCGGCGAGTTCCTTCTCGGCCACGTTGCAGGCAAAGAGGGTCGGCTTGCTCGTGAGAAGGAAGAAACCTTTGAGCAGCGCTTTCTCCTCGGGTGAAACCTCCAGCATGATGGCGGGCTTGCCCGCATCGAGATGCGGTTCGAGCTTCACGATCAGGTCGAGTTCGGCCTTGGCGATCTTGTCGCCGCCCCGCGCCGCTTTCTGGTTCTTGTCCTTGCGCTTTTGCACCGTGCCGAGATCGCACAGCACGAGTTCCGTGTTAATGACTTCGATGTCGCGCACCGGATCGACCGTGCCGGAAACGTGATGGATATCGTCGTCCTCGAAACAACGCACAACCTGGATGATCGCGTCGACCTCGCGGATGTGGGTGAGGAACTGGTTGCCCAGCCCTTCGCCCGTGCTCGCGCCTTTGACTAGACCTGCGATATCGACGAACTCAAAAACAGCGGGGATCAGTTTCTGCGATTTGGAAATCTCGGAAAGCCTGGCGAGGCGCTCGTCGGGTACGGTGACGATGCCATTGTTCGGCTCGATGGTGCAGAACGGGTAGTTGGCCGCCTGAGCCTTGCGGGTGCGAGTGACCGCGTTAAAGAGGGTGCTCTTCCCGACGTTGGGAAGTCCGACGATGCCAGCGCGTAACATAAGGGGTTAACGTTAGCGTTCGCAGCTGCCGATGGCAAGGCCACCCTGTTTGCGGATAGCCGAACGATTCATTTTGTGGTAGTGGTACAGTATTGAATTAATGGGCTACGTACCAGTATGCGGATGCGGGCACTAAATCAAGAACCCTGCGGCAAGACCGCAGGGTATACTTCGTAATGAAGTCACCTTCCTCAGAGATAGAGGCTCCTTTTTTCGGATAATTCAATTCCATCCGGTTTTGTCTGAGATACCTGATTTCAATTGGAACGAATTTGATGAATCAATGGAAGCGCAACAAGCGATTACCCACGAGCATATCGAGGCCATTTTAAAAGGTAAGGGTAAGATTCCCAAGACTCGGGCTGTGAAAGCACTCCAAGACCTCACCGGTTTTAAGCAACGGGCTATCCTCCGACGATCTTCTTGGCTGAGCACGTCGCTATCAACGCACTATTGCTTTCAAGAAGCTTGGTCGGTCTTTATTTTGACCTAGCTGGCACATGCCTGCTATTGGTTGCCACAATGAAGGACTATTTCGTTTATCTACCGAAGCAACCGGCAAACTCAATCTGGGGATGCGTGACTACTGCGGTGGGCTTTGGAAATATTCTCCCCAACGCACCCTATCCACGATTCCAGCATCCGGTGGATCACTCTTTAAATTGGAATGAAGGCCGTGTCTTGCGGAGTTATCAAATCATTTTGATTTCCTCTGGTACGGGCATGTTTGAAAGTGCCGCCACATCGGGCATCCAATCCGTCGAGCCTGGAACGGTCATGGTCTTATTTCCCGGAATTTGGCATCGCTATCGACCTTCAATCAAGACGGGTTGGGTCGAGCACTGGATCGAATGTCATGGCCCCGTGTTTGACGAAGCTGTGCGAGCCGGACTTATTCACCCCAAGCACAGTCTTTTGAAAGCGAGATCGACTTGCGATTTAAGCGACTGTTTCGAGCGTTGTCACAGCCTCGCCCAAATCGATGCCATGGCCAACCAGGATCTGCTCTCGACGCAGGGATTGCACCTGCTTGCATTATTGGGCCACATGCGTCGCGGCGAACGCGGTTTTACCAAGGCTATCGACGATGTGGTGCAACGCGCTCACACCTTGATCGCTTTGCGTTGCCAGGAACCGCTGGACCTGCCGGCTTTGGCTGCGGAACTGGGCGTAGGCTATTCGAATCTTCGACACAGTTTTATGGCGCGTGTCGGCATCAGCCCTCGGCGGCATTACCTGAACATCCGCATTCAAAAAGCCCAGGATTTGCTCATCAACACGACCAAGTCGGTCAAGGAAATCGCCGACATCCTTGGTTTTGAGTCGGCCTCGCATCTCTCCAAGCAATTCAAATGTCGGGTCGGAGCTTCTCCCCATGACTGGCGTAAGAAGTTGACCGAGCACCATCGATAAGAGGCGGGGATGGCTTTGACCGAAATCGCCTGAACAGGCGATTGGTGAGGTAGCGCGCTCATTTTTTACATGGAAATTGCCATTACATCCATTTCGCAGGAAGCTTTGTGTCGATTAGGATTATTGGGTGAGACACAGTCGCATAGGCCTTTTTGGCATTGGCTTGGATACGTACCGGCCGCAATTCCAAGGATTGAAGGCGCGACTGGAAGGTTATCTCGATCAAGCCGAGAGAAAGCTTGCGCGTCGCCCATCATTGTGCAGTGGGCGTCGGCACGTCGCTCACATACTGGAGAAACCGGCGTTGCTGCTCGGTATGGAACTCGCGCAAGTTGGCCAGAACCCAGATTCGAACCGGAATCGAATGAAAATTACAACCATCCCACTATCTTTATCCGCAATGGTGGCTCCAGTCGGGCTAGGCCATTTTCAATAGTCTTGCTCTCCGGACCTTGAGCATCAAACGTCACCTAAAATGCAAAACCTAAAATCCCTCTGTGTTAAAACTCTCATCATGGCACTGTTGGTGGGGATTTTTCCTGCCCGCGCTGATGTGCTGGTATCCGGTTTGCAGTGCGAATACCTGACTGATCCCTTGGGAATCGATGTCGAGATGCCGCGGTTTACCTGGAAGCTATCGGATACGAACCACACCCGAGGACAGAAGCAAACCGGCTACCAGGTCTTGGTGGCCAGCAGTCCCGCTCTTCTCGCGCAAGATCATGGCGATGTCTGGGACAGCGGCCAAGTTCTATCCTCGCAATCCGCGCTGGTCCCTTTCGCAGGAAAAAAGCTCACTTCAAGCGAGGATTGTTATTGGAAGGTAAGGGTTCTCGACCAGGACAACAAACCGTCCGCGTGGAGTTCCATCGCTCGTTTTTCGATGGGCTTGCTTGAACTGAACGACTGGACCGGGCCGTGGATCAAGCATCCGACCGCCCCGCAGGAAAAGCACATTTGGTTTCGCAAGACGTTCACCCTTCAGGAAAAGGCGGCCTCGGCATTCCTTTACGTCGCTTCCGTCGGTTATCACGAGCTTTACGTCAATGGACAAAAGATCGACTCCCGGGTTTTGGCTCCATCACTTACGCGAATCGACAAGCGGGTTCTTTATGTCACGTATGACATCACGAATGCGCTCCAAATCGGTGACAATTGCATCGCCATCTGGACCAGCGCAGGCTGGTCTCGCTACGAATTCTTCAAGACCAAGGCGGCCCTTCGCGTCCAGCTCAACGCAAAAACGATCGACGACACGGCTGTCTCGCTGGCGTCGGATAATAGCTGGCGGTGCAATATAAGCTCCAGCGAGGATATCGGCGACTGCAGATATGCAGATCATGGCGGCGAACAGATCGATGCGCAAAAATACGATGCCAACTGGAATGCAGTTAACTTCGACGACGCGAACTGGACGCCTGCTGCAACAGTCGATGTGAATGTGGTTCTCTCCGCCCAGATGGTCGAACCTAGCCGCATGATTGAAACCATCGACGCACAAAGCATCACCGGGAATGGGCCGTACAAGGTCGATATGGGCAAGAATTTCTGCGGTTGGATTTCGATTAAAATGAACCATCAGTCCGCTGGGGATATCGTGAAAATCCAGGTTTCGGACAACCCCGGCACGGAGCAGGCCTTCGGGCAAAAGAGCATCTATATTTGCAACGGAACTCCATTGGAAATCTTCCAAAATAGATTTAACTATACCGGAGGTCGATACCTCACCATTGACGGCCTGAGGAGCAAGCCCGCTCTCTCCGATATCGAGGGCCATGTAATCGCCACCGATCTTAATCGAGTGGGCCACTTCACCTGCTCCAGCGATTTGTTCAACAATATCTACGAAACCGATCTCTGGACCTATCGGGCCAATACCGTCGAAGGCTATACGGAAGATTGTCCTCATCGCGAAAGGCTGGGATACGGCGAGGTACAGTTCGCCTCGGCCTGGGGTTGCGGGTTTCCCAACTATAATGTGGGTGCGTTCTACACGAATGTCGTCCGCGACTGGTGCGACGTTCAAGACGCGAATGGCTGGATCAATCATACCGCACCGCAGATCAACAAGCATTATGGCGGAGCGATGTGGAGCAGTGCGTCTCTCAATATCAGTTGGGAATGCTACAAAAACTACGGAGACGAAAGGATTCTTTCCAACTCATATCCTACGGACAAGGCCTGGCTGGACTTCCTGGCGTCGAACGTGCGCAACGGCCTTCTTCAGCCTTACAACACGAATTACAACAACGGGGGCAATTTCCTGGGCGATTGGGCGCGGCCGACCGATTCCACCGATCCTCTCAAGGGCAAGGAATTCGGCAATACGCCAGAGGCCCTTCTGTTCAACAATTGCGTTTATGCGATGAACCTTGGCACCTTTGTCGAAATCGCCAAAGTGCTGGGAAAGTCGGACGATGCCGCCGTCTATGGCAAAAAGCTGGAAGACCTGAAAACGAATGTTCAAGCACACTTCTTCAACGCGGACCAAAACATTTATATCGACACCCGCCAGATCCATCTGGCTTTTCCGATGCTCGCGGGCATCACGCCGGACAACCTCAAGCCAGCGGTCATGGCTAATTTCGACAAGGAGATTCGCGAAACCCGACCCTATCTCGACATGGGGAGTTCTGGCTTGCCCGTCCTGTTGAAATTCCTGGTTGAAAATGCGGAACAGAACGACATTCTCTTCGATCATCTCTCCAAGACCACGGAACCCGGTTACGGTTACTTTCTCAGCAAAGGGGAAACCGCGTGGCCCGAGTACTGGAACGATAACTGTCCAAGCAGAATCCACACCTGCTATACCGGCATTGCGTCATGGTTTATGAAGGGATTGGGAGGCATTCGCGAGGACCCGAACCAATATGGGTATCAATCCTTCATCATCAAGCCAGCGCTGGTTGGGAATTTGACTTTTGCCGAGACCAGGACGGAATCACTTTACGGCACGATCGTCAGCCGTTGGGAAAAGAAAGACGACCAGGTCCAAATGAACGTGACGATACCCGTGAATTCCACCGCCACGGTTTACGTCCCGGCAACCGATGTCAAGAACGTGACCGAAGGCGGCGTTGCCATTCCTCTCGCCAATGGCGTAAAATTTCTAAGAATGGAAGGAACCTACGCCGTTTTTCAGGCGCAATCAGGCATTTATCAATTTGTTTCAAGGTGATCAAGCAGGGCATGGACAGGGTACATGTTTGGTTGCAGGAAAATATGTGCCAGCTCAACCGCAAAGCGAACAACTGCACGCCCGGAAACCATTACAAAGAATCCAAGATAACGGCCAGATCCCCGGCATTCAGACAACAGTGAACTCGCACCTCTTATAGGGCAGCAGAAGCTGGCTTTGACCATAATCGCTTGAGCAGGCGATCGGTGAAGTAGCAGGCTCATTTTTTACATGAAAATTGCCATTGCATCCATTGCTCCGGAAGGATGATTTGATTAGAGTCACTAGGTGAGATCGTGTCGCATAGGCCTTTTTGGCATTGGCTTGGATACGTACTGGCCGCAATTCCAGGGATTGAAGGCGCGACTGGAAGGTTATCTCGATCAAGTCGAGAAAAAGCTCGCCCGTCCGGGAATTGAGGTGGTGAACCTCGGGCTGATCGACTCTCCGCCGAAAGCGCTTGAGGCCGGCCATCGTTTCCGGTGCGAAGATGTCGATTTGATTTTTCTCCACGTTACCACCTATGCCTTGTCGTCGACCGTCCTGCCGGTGGTGCAGCGGGCGAAGGTGCCGGTGGTGGTGCTAAATCTCGCCCCGGAACCGGCCATGGATTACGCGAGTTTTAATCAAATGCGGGATCGTACCGCCATGACCGGCGAATGGTTGGGAAGTTGCAGTGCCTGCCCGGTTCCGGAAATTGCCAACGTCTTCAATCGAGCGCGCATTCCCTTTCACCAGATTACGGGCATCTTGCATAACGATCCGCTCTGTTGGGATGAAGTGGATGCCTGGATTGAAGCGGCGCGGGTGGCGAATGTCATGTTCCACAATCGCCTGGGTTTAATGGGTCATTATTATGGCGGTATGTTGGACGTGGTTTCCGACCTCACCCAGCATTGCGCCACTTTCGGTGGTCATATGGAGATTATTGAAGTGGATGAATTGGCGGCTTTACGCCGCGAAATGACCGCTCAGGAGATTTCCGGACGCGTGGATGAGTTTTACAAAAAGTTTGAGATCGGACCGGATTGCATTCGTGCCGAGTTGGAACGTGCCGCCCGCACTTCCGTTGCCCTGGATCATCTGGTGGAAAAGCACGATCTTGGTTCTCTGGCCTATTATTATATGGGGACCGGCAACGCGGAAAATGAAGATGCGATCAGCTCTATTATTCTGGGCAACTCCCTGCTCACGGCGCGCGGTATTCCTGTGGCCGGTGAATACGAGGTTAAGAATGTTCAGGCCATGAAAATCATGGACGCCTTTGGCGCAGGTGGGTCGTTCACCGAGTATTATGCCATGGACTTCAAAGACGATGTGGTTCTCATGGGGCACGACGGCCCGGGCCACATCGCCATCGCCCAAGGCAAGACCAAGGTGCGCCCACTCGAGGTCTATCACGGCAAGGTGGGACGCGGTTTATCGGTGGAAATGTCGGTGAAACATGGCCCCGTCACCCTGCTTTCTGTCGTTCAGACCTCGGAGGGCAAACTTAAATTGCTGATGGCTGAAGGTGAATCGGTGCCCGGTCCGATTCTGGAGATTGGAAACACCAACAGCCGGTATCGCTTTAGCATCGGTGCGCGGAGATTTGTCAATGAATGGAATGTTCAAGGGCCCGCGCATCATTGCGCCATCGGAGTAGGCCACATGGCCGATAAGATTAAAAAACTCGGGCTTTTACTGGGAATTGAAACGATTTGCGTTTGCTGACAGACCACCTGAACCCATGACCTCCGCCACAAACAGTTCGTACGCCGATTGAACCGTGATCTTAAAAACTTTCAATGCAAAATCATACATGAAGCAATTTGCGATCTTGGGAATGAGTGTTGCGTTTTCTATTTCGGTTCTGCCGGAAGTTTTGAACGCACAATCGAATCAAGCCAACCCTCTCGACATCGATACAAATGAGACGACGAGCGCTCCGGAAGATAGTTCAACGCTAGTTAATTTTAACAGCAAGGGCCTGCAAATAACCCGGTTTGATTCTGTCGCGGCGGCAATTGACGCTCATGACGGTGAGATCGCTTATTTTAATGAGACTTTCTACCTGTATGGAACCAGTTATGATTGCGGCTATGAGTGGGGAAACAAGAATGCGCCCTTTTGCGGATTTAAGGTATATACCTCGAAAGATATGGTAAATTGGACGGACAAAGGATTCTTGTTCGATGCCCAAACGCCAGTCTGGCAGTCGCGTTGCAATGGCGGCACCTATGGATGTTACCGTCCTCATGTCATCTATAATCAAAAAAACAACTTATACGTTTTGTGGATTAATGTTTATGACAATAAAGTCGGCTATCGGGTATTTACCAGCACAAGCCCTGTTGGTCCATTTGCGGAAATAGCGGAGCCGAGGCTTGGAATTAATAGAGATGCGTCGGTTGCTGGATTGAATAATGGCGACCACGACCTGTTCGTTGATGACGACGGGACTGCCTACCTGGCCTTCACCGATTGGAGATCGGGTGGAGCTATCATGATTGAAAAGCTGAATGCTGATTATGCCTCCGGAACCGGGGAATATGTCAAAGTAACGAAAGGACGCACCGAGGCGCCGGCGATGATGAAGCGCAATGACAAATACTACCTTCTCTACTCAGATCCAAACTGTGGTTATTGCGGAGGCACCGGAACGTCTTATCGCACCGCCGCGTCTCCGTTAGGGCCTTGGCACCCAAATATCGACTCTCCGGGTATTAATATCAGCAGTGATTCATGTGGTGGACAACCTTCCTTTGTTTCAACCATAAAGCTAAAATCCGATGTCATTTTTCTTTACGGAAGCGATCTGTGGAATAATGGAGCGAAGAACGAAGCGCTGGCGAATTTCTATTGGGCGCCCCTTAGTTTTACAGCCGAGGGATCTATCAAACCTATTGTGTGCCAAGGTAAAGTAAGCGTCCTCGTGAGGCCTGATTTGACCGCGCCGCCTGTACCCGTCGATTTGGATAGTACATCGGGTACCAGCGGCTTTAAGAGTCATTGTGATATCGGTGGAAATATTCAACGATCACAGTCATTCGTGACTACCCGCGGCGGCACTTTAAGTGCCGTCAACTTTTGCACATTCAAAAGTGGTTATCCGAATGCGGGCCTGACGGTTGAAATTTATCAGGCCAACACAGCTAATCAACCTACCGGGAGCGCACTGAGTTCGATATTGGTATTGCCAGACTCAATTGGCTGGTCACCCAAGTTTATTACCGTCAGTCCACAAATAACTGTGAGAGAGGGTGACCGCTACGCCATCGTCGTTAAGTCATCCACTTCCAGCGGTGGTTATGGTTTTGAATATAATGACTCAGCCCCTTATCCAGGCGGCGAAGAGGCTTATAGTAGTGATGGTGGTAAGAGTTTTCATGCTGAAACACATCGGTCTTCCATGTTTAGAACATTTATTCATTGAAGCAGTGAGGCTGTTTTTAAACGGACAGCTCTTGCGAGCAACGGCCGGGCATCTTTTCTAAACTGGCCATTTCTTTGTTTTTTGCTAAAAGCAGATTTTTATGAGCCCCGCTAGCTTTCGATTACCCTGGAAAGACGTAGCAAAGCACTCATTCCAGTCACTTGTTCTAGTGACGACTGGTTTTGCTATTGGCTTAATCATCAATCAACTGCGTGATAAGCCATTATCGCTGGTTTATGAATCAAAGGAATTGCGACTGGAGAAAGCGGTGGCTCATTTAACTGCAACCAAGCAACAGCCCAAGGTCGCAAACGATATCCTGCCTCTGCAGAGGGTAACATTGGAACAGCTTCAGCAGTTTATTAAAGAAAAACGCGGGTTGGTATTCGATGCGCGATCGGAAACTTTTTATCGCCTCGGACATATTCCCAGCGCCCTCAGCCTGCCGCGTGAGGATTTTGAGAATGCTTACAAGAGGTTTCAAACTGAACTTGAACGGAATCGAGCCCAACCCTTGATCATCTATTGTTCAAATGAATTTTGCGAAAATGCAGCCATGGTCCAAAGGTCTCTTCAGGGACTCGGCTATTCGAATGTGGCGATTTTTGCTGGTGGCTGGCGGGAATGGCAAGAAAAAGGTCTGCCGGAGGAGTCAAAGCAATGAACGGTTTCTTGTCTAACCGATGGGTAATTGGCGCCCTCCGCATGTCGATGGGCGCTGTATTCGTCTATGCGGGGGTCATGAAATTGATGGATCCTGCTCAATTCGCAGACAACATCGCGTCGTTTCGTATCCTCCCGGACAGCGCAATCAACGTTTTGGCGATGGGACTTCCGCCGACTGAAATCTTGGCTGGGCTCATGATGATCTTCGGCTGGCATCATCTCACAGCAAACCTGGCCATCCTTATATTGACAGCAATTTTTGCAGTCGCTTTGGCCCAAGGTTTGGCTCGCGGACTGCAGATCGATTGCGGTTGCTTTGGGGTCGGAGAACCTTCTCCAATCAAAACATGGATTTCACTTGGAAGAGATATTGTGTTATTTGCAGCTTCTCTAATGATTTACATGGCTGGCCTCCGATTGCCGCAACCCTGACTTCTTTCGCCAGAGAATGTCGCATCTCGACTCACCTTCGCTTAGGATAACGTTTTTCGCACTTTCAAGTTCGATTTAATCATCGCCTTGCGCTTGTTGCTTTACCGTCGCATTGGAAGAAATCCTGTGATATCCATTAGGAGCTATGTCGCTCGAAATATTGACCCCGCCAAAATCGTCATCCTCGGACACCGCGGAATCGGAATCATCCGCCCTGCGTAGCTTCCAACCCAAGAATCGCCGCCGGATTCTCTGCGCCTTTCCCCGCTACAGCTACAGCTTCGGCACGTTCAACCACGCCTTTCCGCTCATGGGCGACGTAAAGGGCTTCATGCCGCCGCAGGGCATCCTGGTCGTCACGGCACTCATCCCCGACGAATGGGAAATTAAATTCGTGGATGAAAACATCCAACGGGTGACACCCGAAGAGTTCGCCTGGGCCGACGTTGTTTTTCTCTCGGGCATGCACATCCAGCGCCATCGCATTCATGATATTACCCGGCGCGCCCACGATGCGGGCAAGGTCGTCGTCCTTGGCGGTCCTTCCGTTTCCTCCGCGCCCGATTACTATCCCGATGTCGATCTGCTTCATTGCGGGGAAGTCGGCGACAGCACGCTGCGCCTTTTCCAGCGGCTCGACGAAACGGTGGAACGTCCCGAACAACAGATCATCTACCGCACCGTCGAGCGCCTGCCGATGTCCGATTTCCCCACGCCTGCCTACGACCGGATCAACATCCGTGATTATCTGCTCGGCTCTGTTCAGTTTTCCAGCGGCTGCCCCTTCACCTGCGAATTTTGCGACATCCCTGCTCTCTATGGCCGCAACCCCCGCCTGAAATCGCCGGAACAGGTCGTTCGCGAACTCGACCAACTCGCCGACGGCGGCTGCGTCTCGGTTTATTTCGTGGACGACAATTTCATCGGCAATCCCAAGGCGGCGGAAAGCCTCCTGGATGCCCTGATCGAATGGCAAAAACGGCGCGACTGCCAGGTGCGGCTCGCCTGCGAAGCCACCCTAAACATGGCCGGCCACACGAGGATTCTGGAAAAAATGCAGCAGGCCTTTTTCACCAATTGCTTTTTCGGCATCGAGACACCTGATCCGACCGCGCTCAAGGCCATGAAAAAAGGCCAGAACATGCGTATGCCCATCCTCGAAGCCATCCAGACGGTAAATCGCTACGGAATCGAGGCTGCCTCCGGCATCATCATGGGACTCGACACCGATACCGAGGAGACGCCGCAGGCGCTCATCGATTTTGCTGACATTTCCAACATCCCCATCATGACGGTAAATATTCTTTACGCCCTGCCCAACACCGCGCTCTATACGCGCCTCGAGAAGGAAAATCGCGTGCTTCATGATGCGGAAAACCGCGACTCCAATATCGTTTTCCTACAGCCCTACGAAACGGTCGTGCGCAACTGGCAGCGCGTCATCGGAAAAGTCTTCAGCCCCAAGGAGCTCTACGCCCGCTACGCCTACAATGCCATCCACACTTATCCCAACCGGATCAAGCCGAAGAATCCGTTGACCCAAGCCACTTGGTACAACGTCACGCGCGCCCTCGGGATTTTTCGCCGGATCATCTGGCGCGTCGGCATTCGCAGCGACTATCGCCGCCACTTCTGGAAAATGGCGTGGACCGAACTCAAGCAGGGCAACGTCGAAACGATGTTCCAGGTCGCCATGGTCGCGCACCATCTCATCACCTACGCGCGCGAATGCACGCAGGGCAAGATGCAGTCCTCCAACTACTCCATCCGGCGCGTCGAGGAAGATCGCGAAAATCAAGCTCTGGCGGCGGCGTAAGAGTGCGGCAAGGTCACGGCATGCTGGCTGGCTGAGCCCAGGGATTATTTAGCGTTTTCATCGTTTCGAGATGTTCCGTGCGAGCCTCTCGATCGCTGGCTTCCACTTTGGCAGTTTGTTCCGGCGTCATGATCCAATCCTTGGGCAATGCCGCCCGGCAGGTGGTGCATACGGGAGACCGGCGATCAACAACCAATGCGTTGCACTTGGGACAACGCAGCGGAAGTTCCATACCGTGGCCCTAAATCATCTGCACCATGATCTGACCGCTCTGGCGCTTGACGATGTCAACCAAACTTTCCTTTTGGTGCAGTCCGAGCAATTCCTCAATTTTCTGCGTGACCATGGGCATGCCGAAAGGTTTCGGAATCAAGGCGTCAAAACCGGCCTCGATGGCTTCCTGGGTCAGCTTCTCGTCGAAAAGCCCGCTGATCAGGATATACTTCGCCCGTGGGAACAGCGGCACCAATTTTTGCTTCAGCACAATGCCGTTATCGCCCGGCATATTGTAATCGATTAAAAAGACAATGGGTTCCGAACTCGGAATCAGGATGCGCAAAGTCGATTCGGCATCCAAAAAGCAGGTGACCGTGAAACGTAGTTTCAGCCAATCCCGAAGCAGGTTATTTGCCTCGACATTGTCCTCCACAATCACGATATGGGGAGATTGACTCGGTTTGGACATATAAGGACTCTAAAGCAAGACTCGTACCGCTAGCTACTATTAAAATCGGTGTCCTGACGATCTGAATCAGGCCGTCGTTGCAATCAAGCCCGAAATATTATCGTCGAGAATCGTGATATCAAAGGGTTTGAGGATAAGCGCGTCGAAACCGATCTGGCGCGTGCTTTCCGCCAGGTCGTAATTCATTTCGCCGGTGATAAGGATGTATTTGGCTTCGGGAAAATGGACCCGCAGATGCTGGAAAAGTTCGATGCCGTTTTTTCCGGGAAGTTTGTAGTCGATGATAAAAACATCGATGTCCTGAAAATCGGCCTCGGCCGCCAATGCTTCTTCGGCGCTGGCAAATGTCTGGACGTTATTGCGCGCGCTAAAATAAATATTGAGCGTCTCACAGACGGCAAAGTCGTCCTCTATGATCGAAATATTCTGGCTTTTAATCTGGCGCGCCACGTTTTTAAAATATATGAGGTCTCGGTTTGGGCAAGGAGAATCCTTCTACAAAAGAGTGAAATGCCGTAAGGATAAAATGGTTACCGTCCTAAATTCCTACTCGCTCACAATCAACAACTTGCTTTAAAAACAAAAAGCCGGACTGTTTCCAGTCCGGCTTTTTCGAATGGTCTTTGACCTGCAAAGACGTTCTGGACTCGCTTAGTAGTCCATTCCGCCCATGCCGCCCATCCCGCCGCCACCATGGCCGCCGGGGGCTGCAGGCTTTTCCTTCTCCGGCAACTCGGTCACGACGCATTCGGTCGTGAGAAGCAGGCCGCTGATGGAAGCCGCATTCTGCAGGGCAGTGCGCGTCACCTTGGTCGGATCGACGACGCCGGCCTTGATCAGGTCGACATACTCGCCGGTCGCAACGTTGTAACCTTCGTTACCCTTGCGTCCCTTGACTTCGTTGACCACGACGGAACCTTCGCCACCCGCGTTTTCCACGAGCGTGCGCAAAGGCTGCTCGATGGCGCGACGGATGATCTGGGCGCCGATGGCTTCATCACCGGTCAGTTGCAGCTTGTCCAACGCCTTCTGGGCGCGGATGAGGGCCACACCGCCGCCGGGAACGATGCCTTCTTCGATCGCCGCACGGGTCGCGTGCAGGGCGTCTTCGACGCGGGCTTTCTTTTCCTTGAGCGCGGTTTCAGTCGCGGCGCCGACATTGATGACGGCAACACCACCGGCCAGCTTGGCCAAACGTTCCTGGAGCTTTTCCTTGTCGTAATCGGAGGTGGTTTCCTCGATCTGACGGCGGATCTGGCTGACGCGGCCCTGGATGTCCGAGCTCTTGCCTTCACCTTCGATGATCGTGGTGTTTTCCTTGTCGACGACGATGCGCTTGGCGCGGCCGAGGTCTTCCAGGCCGACGTTTTCGAGCTTGATGCCGAGGTCTTCGCTGAGGAGACGGCCACCGGTGAGGATGGCGATGTCTTCGAGCATGGCTTTGCGGCGGTCACCGAAGCCCGGGGCCTTGACGGCGCAGACCTGGATCGTGCCGCGGAGCTTGTTCACGACGAGGGTCGCGAGGGCTTCGCCTTCGACTTCTTCCGCGATGATGAGAAGCGGACGGCTCGATTTGGCCGTCTTTTCCAGCAACGGAAGGAGGTCCTTCAGATTGCTGATCTTCTTTTCGTGGATGAGGACGTAGGCGTTCTCCAGAACGGCTTCGAGGTCTTCCGCGTTGGTGACGAAGTAGGGCGAGAGATAGCCCTTGTCGAACTGCATGCCTTCGACCACGTCGAGCGAGGTTTCAATCGTCTTGGCTTCTTCAACCGTGACGGTTCCATCCTTGCCGACCTTGTCGAGAGCGTCGGCGATGATTTCGCCGATCGTGGTGTCCCAATTGGCGGAAACGGTCGCGACCTGCTTGATCTCTTCCTTGTCCTTCACCTTTTTGGAGATGCGGGCCAATTCTTCCGTGATTGCATCGACGGCTTTTTGAATGCCGCGTTGCAAGCAGGTGGGGTTAGCTCCGGCGGTGACGTTCTTGAGGCCTTCCTTGTAGATGGCCTCGGCGAGAACTGTCGCCGTGGTGGTGCCGTCACCGGCGATGTCGCTGGTCTTGCTGGCGACTTCGCGCACGAGCTGGGCGCCGATATTTTCGTAGGGGTCTTCCAGTTCGATTTCCTTGGCGACGGTGACGCCGTCCTTGGTGATCGTGGGTGAACCGAATTTCTTGTCGAGGACGACGTTGCGTCCGCGGGGTCCGAGCGTGGCCTTGACGGCGCGGCTCAGTTTTTCGACGCCGCGCAGCAATGCATGCCGGGCGTGTTCGTCGAACTGAAGTTGTTTAGCTGCCATGATAAGCTCCTTTTTTAGAGTTGGGGTTGGAGACGATGCTTAGGCGAGAATGCCGAGGATATCATCCTCGCGCAGGACCTGGTAAGCGGTGCCGTCGATCTTGATTTCCGTGCCGCCGTACTTGCTGATCAGCACCTTGTCGCCGACTTTGACTTCGAACGGCTGTTTCTTGCCTTCGTCGTCCTTCTTGCCGGTTCCAATGGCGATGACTTTCGCTTCCTGGGGCTTTTCCTTCGCGGTATCAGGAATGATGATGCCGCCTTTTTTGACTTCTCCCTCTTCGAGCGGCTGCACAAGCACCCGGTCGCCGAGAGGACGGAATGTTGGGGTTGCCATATTCTGTCTCCTTTCGTTTTGTGTTTTTGTTTTTACTAAAATGTCATCCCGAGCTTGTCGTGAAATCTCAGAGGTAGCCGTCGCGGGCTCCGCGACGGTCCGGTGCAGAACCTGCACCAGCTACCTACTGAACTGATCCTTCGACAGGCTCAGGATGACGGTTCTTTAAATCTTTTGCTTCCTCGCTTCTGTCATCCCGATGGAAATCAGGGTAGCCGCCGCTGGCCCAGCGGCGGGACCGTCGCGGAGCCCGCGACGGCTACCAACTGAACTGATCCCTCGACAAGCTCGGGATGACGGACTGGGAAATAGGGGGGCAAGACGACTCGCTTCGCTTCGGTTGTACATAGACAAAAATTACTCCTCGATGACTGCGACGACGTTGGCCGTCACAATGACATGCTTGGTGTTTCTTTTCGCATCGAGCAGAACGATGAATTTTCCATCGCCGGTATATTCGATGAAATCAGCTTTCACGGTGCGGCTGGTGTCGGCGTAGAGGATGCGGAAGTTTTTCATTTCGGTGTAACTCCAGTCCCAAAAAGCCGACTTAACAAATCGGCGCCTGTTTCCCATTGATTGGAATAATGGGATTTAAATTGTTCATTTTGACGAGTCCCCAGAATGGCTTGCATGCTTATTTGATCGTGACCTAAGTCGCCAATAACACACACTCCCTCCTTGCTTTCGAGGAACCAAGGATGCGTGTTCCTATTACCATTCCGAGCTAGAACACGACGATTTCGCACAGGATCATAGTCGATAGGGTACATAATCAATTATTTCTTTCCATTTTTGTCATCCTTGCCATCGACCATCTCAAAATCGGCATCGACAACCTCGTCAGAGCCCTTGCCCGTGGGGGGCGTTTGGGGTTCAGGCGCGCCTTCCGGAGCGCCGCCCGTGGGAGCCTGCGCGGCAGCCTGCGCGGCAGCCTGCTTGTAGAGCTCGGCGGAAATGGCCTGTACCTTCTGGTTGAGCGACTCAGCCGCCGCCTTGATGGCGTCAACATCATCCTTGGCCAGGGCATCCCGAACCTTCTTCACTTCTTCCTCGATCTCGGTTTTATGGGCCACATCGACTTTGTCGCCCAGATCGCGAATCATCTTTTCCGCGGCATAAGCGGCGGAGTCGGCGTTGTTGCGCAGCTCGATCTTTTCCTTGGCCTTCTTGTCCTCTTCGGCGTGGGCCTCGGCGTCGCGGGTCATCTTCTCGACTTCGTCCTTGGAGAGACCGCTCGAACCGGTGATCGAAATTTTCTGTTCCTTGCCCGTGCCCAGATCCTTGGCCGAGACATGGAGAATGCCGTTCGCGTCGATGTCGAACGTGACTTCGACCTGCGGTACGCCGCGCGGGGCGGGTGGGATGCCGTCGAGATGGAAGGTACCGAGCTGCTTGTTGTCGCGGGCCAGCGGACGCTCGCCCTGAAGCACCTTGATCTCAACCCCTGGCTGATTGTCCGAATAGGTCGAAAAAGTCTGCGTCTTCTTGGTCGGAACCGTCGTGTTGCGCGGGATCATCGGCGTCGCCACGGAACCGGCGGTTTCAATCGCCAGCGTGAGCGGCGTCACGTCGAGCAACAGCACGTCCTTCACATCGCCCTTGAGCACGCCGCCCTGAATGGCCGCGCCAACCGCGACGACTTCATCGGGATTCACGCCCTTGTGCGGTTCCTTGCTCACGAGCTTGCGCGCGACTTCGATGATCTTCGGCATGCGGGTCATGCCGCCGACAAGCACGAGTTCGTCGATCTGCGACGTGGTGAGCTTGGCGTCGGCGAGACAGGCGTTGACCGGTTTGATCGTCCGCTCGGTGAGCGACTCGGTGAGTTGTTCCAGCTTGGCCCGGGTGAGATCCTTGCGGATGTGCTTCGGCCCGGTCTGATCCGCCGTGATGAACGGCAGGTTTATTTCGTAGGTCTGCGAGGAGGAAAGGGCGATCTTCGCCTTTTCGGACTCCTCTTTCAGACGCTGGATTGCGTCCGGCTGACCTTTTAAATCGATTCCGCTTTCGGTCTTAAATTCGGCGAGGAGCCAGTCCATGATCGCGTTGTCCCAGTCGTCGCCACCGAGATGGGTGTCGCCGTTGGTGGCCTTGACTTCAAACACGCCTTCGCCGATTTCGAGCACGGAAATGTCGAATGTGCCGCCGCCCAAATCGTAGACGGCAATCTTCTCGTCCTTCTTCTTTTCGAGACCATAGGCGAGCGAGGCCGCGGTCGGTTCGTTGATGATGCGCAGGACTTCAAGTCCGGCGATGCGTCCGGCGTCCTTGGTCGCGTGGCGCTGGCTGTCATTGAAATAAGCGGGGACGGTGATGACGGCCTGGGTGATTTTTTCGCCGAGTTTCGATTCGGCATCGGCCTTCAGCTTCGCGAGAATGAATGAGGAAACTTCTTCGGGAGAATAAGTCTTCTTCTCACCCTTCACGTCGACTTCAATGGCCGCGTCGCCGTTCTTGGCTTCGACAACCTTGTAGGGAACGCGGGAAAGCTCGTTCTTGACCTCGGCGTACTTGCGGCCCATGAAACGCTTGACCGAAAAAACAGTGTTTTGCGAATTGGTGACCGCCTGACGCTTGGCCGCCTGGCCAACGAGTCGCTCGCCGTTCTTGGTGAAAGCGACGATGGACGGAGTTGTCCTCGCGCCTTCGGAATTTTCGAGAACCACCGGCTCGCCATTTTCCATGATCGCCATGCAGGAGTTCGTCGTACCTAAATCAATGCCTAAAATCTTTGCCATAGGGCTACCTCTCTGCAGGATATGAGCCGCCAAATGTATACTTTTATAACATATTGTTTATAAGAAACTTATGATAATATTAATTCTTGAATTTACTTTAAAAGCATAGGGAATTAGAGACAATTGTGCACTCCATGTGTCATATTGGCGCAGGCGTAACAGAACTGCACCGATTAATATCCTCCTAGTAATCCCCTCATCTTTGGTCTATTATTCTTTCATGGCACATTGTTTAGATGATCAGGATTTACGGGATCTTTCCGTTGATTCTTTAAAATTTTTTGAACAACAAGTAGCTAAGATCCCCAACAATGTTTGCGCTCCATTTTATGAAGCGGCCGGACGATTGGAGTCCCAACTCTTGTTACTCTACAAGATGGTAGTTATATGTACGAAAAAAGAGGATGATCTTGATCAGGTCGCCTTATGGTGGGGAAGCATGGTGAAAATATGCGATGAATTCGCTTCCCATTTGGAAGGCTTAGTTAAACAACACCCTTATTGTGGCGCTGAATTTTATCGTGATCGCTTTCTCGATCTCCGAAATACATGCAAGAGACTTCAAGAACTCCACGACTAGATCAAATTATATGGCACGATACAATTGTTCCTTTAGCTGCCCTATATGATAGGGCTGTAAATTCTCTTGATCCTCATTCCCCAGATAGAGCCGAAGCGGAAAGAATTTTTAGTGAGGAATTACGTAGACTTTACGATCAGCTTCCAGAATTTCTTCCGGCTCGGTTAGAATTCCGAGAATTTAAAAGATACGTCATCACGAGATGTCGTCAGTATTTGAAGGCTAGTGATCGACCCAGTTCGACTTAGCTCGTTCTTTTGGGTGCATTCTGCTCTTAGTACTGTCCAAAATCGGTCAAAGGCTTATCTTAAGGGCGCTATGGGTAAATACATTCTCGGTTGCCTCGGTCTCGTGGTTATCGTCATCGTGGCACTTATTATCCTTGGTTTCGCCATCGGAACGACCTCCTACAATCACATGGTTGGCCTCAAGCAGGGTGTCGATGCGCAGTGGGCCGAGGTGCAGAATCAATACCAGCGACGCACCGACCTGATTCCCAATCTCGTGCAGACGGTTTCGGGCGCGGCGAATTTCGAGAAGTCGACCCTGACCGAGATTACCCAGGCCCGCGCGAGCGTGGGACAGGTCAAAATCGATCCCAGCCAGGCTCCATCCGACCCCGCCAAGCTTCAGCAATTCGAACAGGCGCAGAGCTCGCTCGGTAATGCGCTTTCCCGCCTGCTTGTCGTGGCAGAACGCTATCCCGACCTGAAGGCCAACCAGGGCTTCCTCGATCTCCAGGCCCAGTTGGAAGGGACTGAGAATCGCATCACCACGGCCCGCAATCATTTCAACGAGGCGGCGCAAAGTTACAACACCGCGGTGCAGGTCTTCCCGACCAACCTCTTTGCGGCATCGTTCGGCTTCACGCCGCGTCCCTACTTCCAGGCCAAGGAAGGCAGCGATGTCCCGCCACCGGTCCATTTCGATTTCAACACGCCCACGAATACCGCTCCTGCGCATTAATCGACGCACAACCATGAGCCTTCAAAAAAGCGCAGGGCGGTTGCGAAGGCCTGCCATCCTGACGCTTTTTCTCTTCGCGTGGGGAAGCTTCCTTCTCCACGCCCAGAATCTCCCACCCAAGCCCGACCGTTATTTCACCGATCAGGCGGGTGTGGTCGATGCCTCTACCGCCTCGGCCATTAACAATCAACTTGAGCAATTCGAGCGCGACACCTCAAACCAGATTCTCGTCGCGATCTATCCCAAGCTCCCGGAGGACGCCGAGATCGCCCAGTATGCCACGGATACCTACAATGCGTGGAAACCGGGGATCAAAGGAAAGGATAACGGCGCGATCCTTTTCGTTTTCGTCCAGGATCACAAACTTTTCATCTCGACGGGACGCGGATTGGAAGGCGCGCTGCCGGATGCCATCTGCAAAAGGATCATCACCCAGGTCATCGTTCCCCAATTCAGGCGAGGCGGCTACTCCAATGGCATCCAGGCCGGAGTTAACG
>Ga0206848_1094_pt1 | contig 22051 bp, 20 predicted proteins | sample Alteio_BWOrgCont_18_FD_152635 | JGI IMG/M metagenome (GOLD analysis project Ga0206848, IMG submission 152635) | Enriched cells from forest soil in Barre Woods Harvard Forest LTER site, Petersham, Massachusetts, United States -... | ecosystem: Environmental > Terrestrial > Soil > Temperate forest >...
CACTCGTTAAGGGTACACAGCACCGGCGCGTCGGATGTTAAATATAAAGGCAACCCAAGCGATGTAACCAGCGATAAATTAGGCGCGGCATCGTTGGAAAAGGTGAATTAAAAGGTCTTAATTAAAATATAATTTAAAAAGCCGCTTTAGTTTAAAGCGGTTTTTTTATGGTTGCGTATTTAATTAGAATTCAATACATTAGTCCTTTAACCGGTACTTATCATGAAAAAAATTACTAAATGGGTTGCTTATAGCATAATTGTGTTAGTCTTAATAGCAATTATCGTGTCGTCATATATTGTATTAGCCCTGCCAAATGTAGGTAAGCCCGAAGTTATTAAAATAGCCCTAACACCGCAACGCATAGCCCGTGGCGCCTACCTGGCCAACCATGTTGATATGTGTATGGATTGCCATTCGGAACGCGATTGGTCTAAACCAATAGGGCCTGTTACTGCAGATAAACTTGGGGCCGGTGGCGATATTTTTGACGCCGGGGCCGGATAACCCGGTACGGTACAGGTACCAAATATTACGCCCTACAAATTAAAAAGCTGGACAGACGGTGAAATTCTCCGTGCATTAACCGAAGGCGTACGCAAGGACGGCTCGGCAATATTTCCCTTAATGCCATGGCCAAATTTTGCAAAAATGAGCCGCGAAGATTTGTATTCTGTAATTGCTTATCTACGCAGCATAAAACCAATAGCAACCCCGCCCTACCAGGCGCGCAAACTGGATTTTCCGTTGAATATTTTGGTGCATACCATGCCCCAAAAAGCGGCTGCTTTTGTACAAATACCATCGCCGGCAGATACCGTTAAATATGGAGCTTATATTATAAATGCTGCCGCTTGCGACGGGTGCCACTCGCAACATATACACGGGGCAATACCCCCGGAATTGGAATTTGCAGGCGGTGTGGAGTTTAAAATCGACACGAAAACCTTTATATCTGCTAATATTACACCCGATAAAAATACAGGTATAGGCAACTGGACGAGCCGGGAATTTGTACAACTATTTAAATCACATACCGATTCGGCCAGGGTGGCAAACCCCAATACTAAAATAGCAAACAGTATAATGCCGTTTTATGATTATAGTGGCATGACTGAAACAGATTTAAAAGCCATTTATGCGTATTTAAGGACCATAAAGCCGGTGCATAACAAAGTTGCAAGTGAATAAAAGTACAGCCTGAAAATCATTGCACTAATTTAACGATAGCATTTTTCTGCCTTTCTAAATTTTTCCTACCTTTGCGCCTCTAAAACTGGTATGGTTAGTGTAGTACACCGCATTGTACCAACAAAAAAATTATCCAAATAAAATGAATATTTCACAGGAAAAAATTGATAACCTGAACGCGGTTTTAAAAATCAACATAAACCCCGAAGATTATACCCCAAGAGTTGATAAAGCTATTAAAGACCAGGCTAAAAAAGCCAAAATACCCGGCTTTCGTCCCGGTATGGTACCCGCTGCACATATAAAAAGGATGTATGGCAAAAGCATTTTAGTTGATGAGATTAACAACTTGCTTTCGGATACACTTAATAAATATATTGAAGACGAGAAGTTGGAAGTATTAGGCCAGCCTTTACCAAAGGTGGATGCTGAAAAATCATACAACTGGGATTTTGCCGACAATTTTGAGTTTAATTACGAGGTTGGCCTGGCGCCTGAGTTTAAAATAGATTTTTCATCAGCCGATAAATTACCGGAATATGTGATTAAGGTAGATGATGAAACACTGGCATCGCGTATCAAAAATATCCGCAGGAGCTATGGCAAAATGACAAATCCTGACGTATCGGCAGACGATGATGTGCTTTATTCCGAATTAGTGCAGCTTTCTCCGGATGGTTCTGTTTTTGAGGATGGGATAAGCAATACCACGTCGGTACGTTTAGACCAGGTACAGGATGAAGCCATTAAAGCATCATTAATTGGCCTTAAAAAAGACGACGTAGTAACGCTGGATATTCAGAAAGCTTTTGATAACGATGCGGCTAAGGTTGCCGGTTTATTAAAGATAGACGAAGAAGCGGCAGCTGATTTAAAATCAAACTTCCGGCTTACGGTTAAAAACGTAAACCGTTTAGAAGAAAGCGATTTAAACCAGGAGTTCTTTGACAAATTATTTGGTGAAGGTACAGTAACTACCGAAGCGGAATTCAGGGCGAAAATTACTGAAGAACTGGAAAGCATGATGCAGCAGGACGCCGAGCGCCAGCTGCAGGATGGCATTTATCATTTAGCTATTGATAAAGTTAAATTTGATTTGCCCGACGAGTTTTTGAAACGCTGGTTAAAAGCCACTAACGAGCAGTTGAGCGATGAAGAATTGCAAGGCGGTTACAACGATTTTGCAAAAAACCTGAAATGGACGCTGATAGAGAACAAGGTGATTAAAGAAAATAACATCGATATTAAATATGATGAAGTTTTTGCCTTATCAAAACAGCGTTTGGCCCAGCAGTTCCAGATGTACAGCCCGCAACCCATTGCCGAAGAGCAGTTAGCGCAGTACACCGTACAGTACTTACAAAACAAAGAGAACGCTAATAAAATATTTGAAGAGCTAAAAGCCCTTAAGGTATTTGATTACATAAAAAGCGTTATCACTTTAAACAAAAAAGATATCGCGCTACCTGAGTTTAATAAACTGGTAGCAGCGCATCAGCATTAATTAGTAGTAAGTAATTAGTATCAAGTATCAAGATACTAGGTGCTAATTATTAAATATCTTTCACCAAAGCAACTTGTAACCGGGTTGCTTTTGTATTTATATATGTTGGTGTTAAGCAATAAAATCTTGATACTTGATACTAACTACTATGTACTTCATCAAAATTTACTTTAGAAAAACTTTATCGCAAAAAAATTATTCAAGTAAAAACTATATTTATCGCGATTAACCCTCGCAACACATTTTAAAAATAAAACACAATGGACAATATTAATAAAAACGAATTCAGAAAATATGCTGTTAAGCATCACCGTATAAACAGCCTTACTGTTGATAAATATATATCAAACTTTGATCGCAACCATATGCCAAGCGGTATTGCTACCAATTTGCCAACGGGTTATACGCCTTATATTATTGAGGAACGCCAGCTGAATATTTCACAACTGGATGTATTCTCGCGTTTAATGATGGATCGTATTATTTTCCTTGGCGATCCTATATATGATCAGAATGCCAATGTTATCCAGGCGCAGTTGCTGTTTCTTCAATCGGCAGATGCAAAACGCGATATTCAGTTGTATATCAACTCACCGGGTGGTTCGGTTTATGCCGGTTTGGGTATTTATGATACCATGCAGTTAATATCAAACGATGTAGCTACCATTTGTACAGGTATGGCAGCCTCAATGGGCGCTGTATTGTTATGTGCCGGTGCCGAAGGTAAAAGAGCTGCTTTGCCACATTCAAGGGTAATGATACACCAGCCATCGGGCGGTGCGCAAGGCCAGCAATCAGATATCGAGATATCTTATCATGAAATTACTAAACTTAAAAGAGAGCTATACCAGATCATAGCCGACCATAGTGGCGCTTCATATGCAAAGGTTGAAAAGTCTTCGGATCGTGATTACTGGATGACTGCCGAAGAAGCAAAAGAGTTTGGTATGGTTGATGAAATTTTACGCGGTAACGGTAAAGCAAGCAAGCAATCGGCTAAATAACATTCATTATTAAATAGTTGAAACTTTTAGCGGCTCACACCGTTGAGGTTCTTAACAGGTTTGATAATAAAGTATTAATTAGTATTTTTGATATAAAGAGACGATTAGATGAATAAGAATAGCAAGGAGATAAGGTGTTCATTTTGTGGCGCTGGTAAGCAGGATTCCCTGATGCTTATTGCCGGGCTCGACGCGCATATTTGTGATAAGTGCGTTAACCAGGCAAATGAGATATTGGCCGAAGAGCTTAAAGTGCGCAAGGTTAAAACATCTCCTGCAACGCCGGGTGTATTAAAACCGGCAGAAATAAAAACCTACCTGGACCAGTATGTTATTGGCCAGGATGATGCTAAGAAAATACTATCGGTTGCGGTATATAACCACTATAAAAGGTTAAATCAGCGTATCGATAAAGACGAGATAGAGATTGAAAAATCGAATATTATTATGGTTGGCGAAACCGGTACGGGTAAAACTTTACTGGCAAAAACGCTGGCCAAAGTATTAAATGTTCCGTTTTGTATTTGCGATGCCACCGTATTAACCGAGGCCGGTTATGTAGGCGAGGATGTGGAAAGTATTTTAACCCGCTTACTGCAATCTGCCGATTACGATGTAGCCACTGCCGAACGCGGTATTGTTTACATTGATGAGGTGGATAAAATTGCCCGTAAAAGCGATAACGCTTCTATAACACGTGATGTATCAGGCGAAGGTGTACAACAGGCATTATTGAAAATACTGGAAGGCACCATGGTTAACGTGCCACCTCAAGGCGGCCGTAAACACCCCGATCAGAAAATGATTACGGTAAATACCAGCAATATCCTGTTTATATGCGGCGGAGCTTTTGATGGTATCGATAAAAAAATTGCCAACCGTTTACGTACCCAAACCGTAGGTTACAAAATGAAACGTGATGATGGCGAGGTAGACCTTAAAAACCTGTACAAGTACATTACACCACAGGATTTAAAGTCATTTGGCTTAATACCCGAACTGATTGGCCGTTTGCCGGTATTAACTTACCTAAATCCTTTGGATAGGGAAGCATTGGCTAATATTTTAACCGAGCCTAAAAATTCGTTACTAAAACAATACAAAAAGCTGTTTGAATACGAAGGCGTTAAGTTAGATTTTGAAGATGATGTGCTTGAATTCATTGTTGATAAAGCAATGGAATTTAAATTAGGAGCACGTGGTTTACGCTCCATATGCGAAGCGATAATGATTGATGCTATGTTCGAGTTCCCATCTCAAAAAGATGTAAAAGAACTAACCGTAACACTGGATTACGCCCGCGATAAATTTGAGAAATCCGATTTAAAGAAACTGAAGGTAGCGTAAAGCTTAAGGCTGAAAGCAAAAAGCAGAAGCTGAAAAATTAGAGCAGGAAGCATATCGCTTTTAGCTTTAGTCTTTCAGCTTTTCGCTTATAATGGCTTTGCTTTTAAACCAACTTTTCCCGCTTAAAAAACTCCTGTATATTATCAGGGGCTATCATTAAATATGTTTGTATGCCCAAAGCCTTTGCCGTTACCAAATGCTGCGGGCTATCATCAATAAATAAGGTTTCTTCGGGCTTCAGGTTGTTTTCTGTTAGCACCTGTGCAAAAATGGCGCTTTCGGGCTTGCGTTTGCGCGCTATGTGCGAAAAGTAGGTTTTTTCGAACAGCGCGTCGTTATTATCCAGGTTATAATGCTTCTTTAAATAATCATTAAAGTAATCGTAATGTATGGCGTTGGTATTGCTCAATAAAAAAGTGCGGTATTTGCCTTTTGCTTTAAGTAATAAGTCGTGGTTGCCTTCAGGTATTTCTAAAAATATGGCGTTCCAGGCATTATCTATCTGTTCATCGCTAAGTTCCGGTTTACCCGATATTTCTCTTATACGGTCACGGAATTCGGCGTTGCTTATATCGCCCCGTTCAAGCGCGTTAAATATGGCATCCTGCTGTTTGTGCCCGTAAAAATCCTCTACATTGTTAATCCCCAGCTTTTTAAAAGCATCCTGTACTTTGGTATAATCGATATTAAAAATTACGTTACCGTAATCAAAAATGATGTTTTTAATATTTTGCATAATAGCACTTTGTAATTTAACCGCAAATATGTAATATTGCGCCTCCAAAATCAACTAAAATTTCAGCGCCTATAGCTCAGTTGGTTAGAGTAGAAGACTCATAATCTTTTGGTCCCTGGTTCGAGCCCAGGTGGGCGCACTTATTTAAAAAGGGCATTTTCTGGCGAAAATAGCCCTTTTTTGCTATATTTGGGCGGTTTTCACCGAGGCGGTACTGACACCGCAGAAACTTCAAAACGTCAGGACTTACATAATTTTTTGTTGAACTTCACGTAAAAAGTGTCGGAAAAGTGTCGGGTTAATTTTGGACCCGAGTCTCCTGCTCTTCTTACGTGCCCAATTTTTAAAAATTATGGCACTCGTAAAAGCTGTTGTTTATGAAGAATTCAAAAGAACCGATGGGACCTACAATGTAAAGATCAAGGTCTACCATCAAAAGAAAAAGAGGTTTATTGACACCCAACATTTCCTATCCAGCCGTCAGTTGGGCAGCGGTCTCAAAATCAAGGATAAGTTTATCCTGAATGAACTTTCCATTACTTTGACCGATTACAGGAAGACGATCACGAGCCTTGGCCCAAAGCTCGACTTCATGACCTGCGACAATCTCAAAGATTTTTTGGAGGGCAAAGACGATGAAGTCGATTTTGTCAAATTTTGTAACCATCATGTGGACGCGCTAAAAGAGGATGGCCGGGACGGCACCGCAAGGAATCACACAAAAATCAAAAACAGCCTGGTCGATTATTTCGGGAAAGACCGCATATCGATGCTGGAAATTAATGCAGCCATGCTTTATCAATATGAGAAATGGCTGCGCCGGGAGCGCGTGATGACCCGCACCAACCAATTAGGCAAGGAGGTAACGATCAAAAAGAAAGGAATGAAGGACGGCGGGATTTACCCGCATATGCGCGATCTCCGCACCTTGTTTAATGAGGCCTGCAAACTCTATAACAACGAGGACCTCGGCCTGGTCAAGATCAAGCATTATCCCTTTAAAGTTTATAAAATCGGCGCAGCGCCAAAAACCAGGAAACGTAATGTCACCGCCGAACAAATCATCAAGTTGCGGGACTGCACCCTGCCTCCCGACAGCCGGGCCGAATTGGCGCGTGACCTGTTCATGCTCAGCTTTTATCTCTGCGGCATGAACGCCGTTGACCTTTATAAGCTGGACCGTTATGATCCGGCCTGGGAGCGCATCGAATATAACCGTTCCAAAACCGAAGGGATGCGCGACGACAATGCGTTCATCAGCATCAAGATCGTGCAGGAAGCAAGGCACCTCCTGGAGAAGTACATGGGAAAGCTGCAGGCGCGTTATTCTACCGCTAACGGGCTGGACACGGCATTGAGTAAGGGCATGGAACTTGTCAGGGGGCGGACTGAATTGCCGGAACTTACTTTTTATTGGGCGAGGCATTCATTTGCGACCATTGCCAGGAACAAGTGCCGCATGAGTAAAGATGATATTGCCGAGGCGCTGAACCATGTTGACGGCGAACACGGTACGACAGATATCTATATAGAAAAAGACTGGAGCATTGTGGACGATGTACAGGCAGCGGTAATCAATTTTATACGGACGTTGGACAATCCGCCAAAATTGGCAAAAGCCAAACCGATTGTTCAATTGATTGATACTGATAAACAGCGCAGTACGATGCGTTTAATAACCGCATAGCTGACTATACCAAATGGCTGGTTCAATTAGTGCTTGTTAATATAGTAGAGCCAGCCATTTTGGATTTTAGGCAAGTGGTGTTTTGAGCTTCACCAGCCCGGCAATTCGTTCAGCCGTGGCTTTATCACTTGCAAATAAGTAGTTACTAAAGTGATCAATAGATAGCCGGTTTATCGTCACTATAGTTTCCGCGTCTATATAGGACGCATATAATTTTTTCTTGCCAGGATCATTGATATAATTATTATCGAGGTCGTTATGCGAAATGGACAAGCAATGTCTCGGTGTGAGCGGCATTAGATAGTGGAAGTCCTGGTCAAACTTGATGTTATGCAACTTGTTATCCTTGCTGATCGTCCATCCCGGATTATCGGAAGTAATAAATTCACCATAGGAAATCATTAACTTAAATTTATACCGGATCATTGTAGCCACGAACAAGTCCTGGACGCTGGAACCGGATGTTTCCCGTGCCATCATCGTCGCCAGGTGGCTATGTTTAGCAAATTCCGGATCGCTTAAGATGTTGTCTTTGATTGATGCCGCAGCCTGCTTCACCAAAGGCGAGGACTTAGTACTACCTAACACATTATGGACCACATCACGCCTGAGCTGTTCATTCTTGTCCCGCAAATAATGATTTCGCAACTTAAAGTCGATAAGGCTGTATAACAGGACTTTCGCTTCGGCGGCGGATAAAAGCGGGTCGCCATTCTTTATTTTATTGATAATGGCCGGATAACTGTTTTCATATAGGTGGAATTTTTCTTCCAGGAAATTGCGGTCATACCCCGCAAAAGTAGGATAGAACTTTTTGAACTCATCCGTTAGTGCATAAAAATCTTTCCCATAGCAAATTCCCGCCGGCGTAACTGCTAACGGATATGGTTTTTTACCCAGCTTTAAAAGCGAACAATCGAGCCTGTAGAATTTTCCCCCGGCACCGCAAAATTGGTCCAAATAGCAAGCGGGTAGAAAATGTTGATCCATAACACTATAATTGAAACAAAGCTATCTTATAAAAATGATTTTTATTTGTCATAAGAAATTAATTACCTAGCCTGCCGGATGACCAGAGACAAAATATATAGCCGAATTCTAAGCGCGATTATTATTGTCGTTGTCATTATCAGTCCCATAATTTCCGGGGCCGCCTGAGCTATTTTATATGGCCTGTTGAAAATTAACAGTATCGTATTATTTTTTCTGCGTTTATTTATGACAATATTTGTATATGATGTATGCAGAAGATCACCAGCCGCCTGTTACTTTACTCGACCTCGTTACCCTAAAACAGGAAAGGGGCGGCTTTTTCCGCGTGTCCTTTCCAAAAGAAAAAAGACCGGTAATTTTTCGCCTCCTGAAAGAAGCGGGATTCGCGTTTGTCCGGCTGAATAAACGCAGCTTGTTTATCCGCCGGAAGCTGAACGACATCAGCCACGTTGGGCTTTATGACCTTGTCCATTATTTTAAAGATCACCTGCAAACATTGGATTATAACGCGCTGCCTGGTGAAACAGGTTACCACGATGTCCTGGATGCTTTTTACCGAACACACCCCATAAAGGAAAGTAACCAGGTCAAAACTGCGCTCGCATCAGAACTCAGCGAAACAGAGCGGCACTCGTTACTGTTAAAAATAGATTACGGCTATGTCAAAGCGCAACGTATACAAGAAACCTTAGAACATTTCGAAGAGTCTGCTTTTAAGCTGACTGAAGATAAAATAGGGACTTATCATGCCGGAGACCAAAGACTATATTATAAGGCCATTGGCAACAGGCGCTATTTGGTTTTTAATGACATCGACCGCCCGGAATACCACCTTCGCATGTTTGACTGCTGGGTATCCACTTTTGCGAAAGAAAGTGATATCGGTAAAAAAAAGCCAATCACCATTGAGCCGATTATTGTAGACTTTCGTTGGGAAAGGGATTTTGAACTGATCCGCGCTTATGTACAATAAAGCAGCATAGAAATTCTTCTTTAGCTATCCGTAGGTTTTTACGGCTTAGCTCATCCAGCTATAAACCTTTTTCAAAAGCATGACCACAAGTGAACAGATCAATGGGTATTGGTTCTTACCCGCAAATCCTGAAGCGCAGTGTTATGGCGACCTTAAGTTCTCGCCAGCAGTTTCACCGCGCTTGACGCTTACGGCAACGCCAGGCAATGATCTTTCCATGTTTCCATACGGTTCTGCAGACTACGTTATATGGGGACGCGACACCAAAGGTGAATCAATCAGCCTTTTCGGCTGCAACAGGCTGAGCATCGGTCCTTTTGGGGGCGGGATCCAAACCTGTGTTTTTAATGCCCAATACCTGATTTTCGGCGCGCATATAGAGTCCGTTGATGTGAAAGTATTTACCAGCGCGCGTTTTTCCTTTGAGGGACTGGAAGACTGGCTAGGCATCTTCGGCCATGATATTAAGATTCGTTCTGCTCATTCCTACACGATTAATTACGAACCGCCGGCCGATATTTGTTTTGACATCGATGATAATACCAACGGACGGTTGACTTTCTGGAATAACCGTCCTTACATCAATTCCAGGGAGGTCGTGTTACAGCAGGACAGCCTGGTAAAACTGGAGTTTAAAAGCCCAGTAACTTTGGAAAGCATCCTCGACTTGGTGTGGCGGATACAGCAATTTATTACCTTGCTTATGTTTGAGCAAACAAAAGTGAAATGGATATTTATCGAAGAGGGGGGCCAGGAATTACGCCTCTTTTACCGGCAGCATCAGCCGGAAACAAAAGACGAACGGCAATTGTACTTGCTGCCTTTTCGCCTGGTTAAGGATCAGTTTGGGGATGCCCTGCAAAAGTGGCTGGCGATGTCCATAGAATTAAGCCCTGTCATTAACATCCTTCACGCGAACATTGGTGATTCAAAAGAATTTGTGCATAATAACTTTTTGAATATCGTTCAGGCGGTGGAAGCCTTTCACCGAAGAAAAGTACAGGAAACCGAACGACTGAAAGCTGAAAACGAGGAACAGGTATCCAGAATATTGGCGGGCATCGAAAACATTGAAGACAGGAAATGGCTGGAACCCCGTTTAGCATTTAGTTATGAACCCAATCTAAGGGTACGATTGAAGTCGCTCATCGCCGGGCAACAGAGTGCTTTATTTACGGATGCACCCACAAAAAAAGCAACGGGCCACCTAATCTCTGCTATCGTGGAAAAGCGCAACTACTTTACTCATTACGATCCTTCATTAGAGAAAGAAGAAGACGAGACGCTGAAAATTCTCGGTTATACCCGTTTTTTGAAAATACTACTAACTTTTTGCCTTCTGGAACAGGTAGGTTTTGACAGCCAATTTTTAAGACAGCATATCTTTAACCGGTATAAGTTTAAAATTTAGTTTCGCGGAGGGCGCAAAAACGAAGAATAAATGCATAAAAACGATTTTATTCGATTACCTGCTATATTCAGCATTTTAAAACAATTATGGACCGCCTAAACTATTTCAACCCCTACGAATCAAAAGGCTTGCATTACGAGGATCAACTGACCCGTGCTTATCTGACCTTACTGCGGTATTCTTACCAGGCCTTTTCTTTGTTTTACGCTTATTGTACCCAGGCCCAGGCGACTGAAATGCCGCTGTATGACCTGATGGATGAAGACTGGAATTTTTCCACGCAAAAGTCCAATCCACTTATCGAAACAGAAAAACTGTTATCGGTGCTGATAACGGACAGCCATCTGTCCGACTATTACACCGAAATTGAGAAGTCCGACCGCAACGCGCGTTATGATGGGATTATAACCCTGGGCAGCAAACTCACACTCATCATCGAGGTTAAGCCCAGGAACAATGATGTATGGTGGGGACAACTGCGTCCGTCGAAGAACCGATTGGCGGAAGACACATTTATTTATCCGTCTCCTGCCGTACTGGAATGGAAGCAGATCATTGGCCACCTTAACAAACTGATCGCTTCCAAAACAAGCGCCGGTTTTGAAAAGATGATGATCGAAGATTTTTTGGCTTTTGTTGACGAACGTTTTAGCTATTTAAATCCTTTCGATAATTTCTATTTATGCAAAAATAATCCCGAGCTGCTTAAACGCCGGATCAGCAATTTGCTGAAGGGACTGGTGAGCAACGAGGAACTGGTACAAACCCATCGCGGTTGGGGCCATTATATTGCTACACCCTACAATGAAATCAAGGAAATAGGGTTGATCTTAAACCAAAATGATAACGACAACTGGTCCATTGAACTCAGCCTTTATTTTGGTGCGTCACAAACCCAGGCGCGCTCGTTCTATCAAAAAGGTCCGGTGATCGATCCGCAACTATTTAAAGACTGGCATATCTTCGGTAATTTCCACGTTTCGTTCGTGACCTCCAACTTGGTCTGGCTGCCTGCGACTGCGGGCGCATCGGCCTATATTGACTATTGGAAAAAACACCAGGAAAACATCAGGCAACAACCGCGGTCTGCTGTACCGGTGTACCTGCAACAATTGGTTGACGACGGCATATTGAAAATAGGCAAAGCAGAAAAGGATGAATTAGACCGGAGGTTTTACCACACGGGCATGCAAACGCTCAACATGGTGCCTGAATTGGGTATGTTATTTAAAATCAAAAAAGATGAAGCGGAATTGTTGGATAGCAAGGGCGAACTGTTGGGTTTATTAAAGGATAAGCTTCGCGAAGGGCTGTCCATCATCGGCAAAACCGGCAATGAATTTTTAAAGCCATAGACTCCAACCGCTTTTTCTTATCTTCGCAGCCTTACTTCGGACCCACTAAAGGTTGGGGCTTAGTATGGCGCAAACTGCGTAAGTTCTTATACTTTGTTTTTTATTCATGCTGTTAGGACTGAACGTTTACCACACCTGTGAGGCGCTTGAAAAAGTGACCGATTATTATACACTGAACTATTCATCAAACCATCAAAAACAAAAGGAGGAAACCATGGAAAATAACCAAAAACCCGAAAACCAGGCAAAGTGCGAAGCAAACAAACCGAACCGTGACCAGAACAGCTGCCATTGATATAGATAGCCTCGCAAGGGGCTATTTTTGTTTAAACTAACCCCTAAAACTCGCGATGGTCCTGTACGCCGGGAATAATGACGATGTCTTCGGCAGTGTCGGAAATGATTCGGTTGATCTCTTCGTTAACCTCGCTGGTGGCGGCGGTAGTTTTTTTATGCCTTGCGCCCTTAAAGATCGCGGAAACATACTTAGAGTGTGCGGTTTTAAACAGGATCAGCTTACGGCTGTTCAATGGAAAAATGATTTCCGTTTCAAAGGCAATAACGGAATATTCATTAACGTGGTTAAGTACGACTACCGGGTTATCGCAGCTGATCCAGCCTTTCCCTTCTGCGGGTTCGAGGATATAATATTGAAACTGCCCGAGTCTTTGTAAGAAATAGTTCCAAAACAATAAACGCACCATGTTAGTCCGGTTCTTACCGCTTGCAAACTGCGGGTGTTTCATGAATTTAGTAAATTCAATTTTTTCCGCATCTGTATTGAACAGCAGGCACTCTTCCAACAGACGGTTGAAACCGCCAACTTCGATCATGTTGATCAGCCAGTCGTCAAAGTAAGAGGTGCGGACAAAAATGTTCGAAACAAAATGGGCCAGGATGGATTCCGCGCGCTTGCTAAGTTTTTCACCTATTTTCAGTTCACAGTATAATTCGGGAAGCCGGCTTTCTACCTCAGCATTTGCGCTCTCGATCATCCGGACAAATTCAGGACTATCCATCGCGTCAAAATCGAAGTGGTCCTGTTTTGCCAGTACCGATCCGATGCTTTTATGCGCAATCCAACGTTTGTTGGTTTTAGCCATTAAAGGAAACTTGGATTTTTCCAGCACACAGACCCGCCATTGGGAATTTTTATCCTGATAGCCAAATTGCTTCAAATAAACTTCGGATACTAAATGCTGGTTCATGACAGATCCGTGAAGTATTACCGTTTACTTCGCCGCGTTCTTTTTATCGGTCACATCCTTACGCAGGTCGGTCGCTGCAACTTTGATCTGTTGTAATACATTACGGAAGCGGGTGCCGGCTGCCTTGTTGTTCTTTTCGTAAAATAAGGCGCCTTCTTTTGCTGCGGTTTCCACCAGCGCTTTCAGTTCTTTGATCTTGTCCATGTTTTTAAAATTTAAGGCTGTAAAGGTGCAATAATTTTTTAAAAATAGCTGTGTTAACACATCCTTAATCGCTAACACTTTCATTTGTAAAATTTTATTTGGTAACTTAGTGATTTCATTGCAGGTATGCCGCGATTACAAAACGATGATGACCAGGAATTGCTCAGCCGATTAACTATGGGTGATGCAGCGGCATTTCGTGCGCTTTACGACCGCTACTGGCAACGGCTATTGTATTTTGCCAGTCAGAAAATGAACGGCGATATGGGCGAGGCAGAAAACATCGTACAGGATATTTTCATATCCATTTGGGAGCGACGGGAAACACTGACGATCACCCATAATTTCGAAGCCTACCTGGTGACTTCGGTTAAATACCGCGTCATCAAATGGCTGAACCGTCACTTTACGGAAAACCTATACGATGAAGAAGGACAGGCCATCGACATCCTTGACGACAGCACACAGGAATACCTTGCTTCCAGCGAACTGGAGAAGCGCCTTGCTGCAATCGTCGGAACGCTACCCGAAAAAGCGCAGCTGATTTATCGCCTGAACAAGGATGAAGGGATAACGCACCGCCAGATCGCCGATGAACTGGGCATGACGGAAACTGCGGTGAATGTAACATTGGTACGCACCCGCAAAACCCTGCGCTCCTCGCTGGGCTCTTTTCTCAATAGTTTTCTTTTTTAATCGCTGCTGTGATAGATTGTTTTCTTTTGATGAGCCATTTTCGGCGTTTTGACGAGAGATTATCGCCTTGGTTTTTTGGCAAACCCTCGCTCCTCACCGTCAAACGGCCTGGTCGAAAGACGAAATTATCATAAGCCACCTTGTCTGCATTTGTATGTCCAGCGCAAAAACCTTTTACTGATTTATAACAGTATATTTGGAAACCTCCCTACCCAGGCAAAGTATTCAGCGGTTGAACTTTTCAGCACACAAACTTGGACTTTTCAGCAAACCACGCATGTTAACCCTGGACTACCTTTGCGCTATAAATTTGACAGAAATGAAAAAAACAGTTTTAGTAACGGGAGCTTCGGCAGGAATTGGCAAAGCAACCGCAATTTATTTGGCCCAAAACGGATACAACGTTTATGGTGCTGCACGCAGGGTAGAAAAGATGGATGAACTGAAAAACTTCGGTATCAAACCGATTGCCTTGGACGTTACGAATGACGAAAGCGTTAAAAGTTGCATAAAGCAAATCTTGGAAGAAGCCGGAAGCATAGATATCCTGGTAAACAATGCAGGTTTTGGCTCTTATGGCTCGATCGAAGATGTATCAATGGAAGACGCGCGTTACCAGCTGGAAGTCAATGTATTTGGCGCCATGCGCTTGACCCAACTGGTTTTGCCGAAAATGCGGGAAAACAGCTACGGTAAGATCGTCAATATTTCGTCTATTGGGGGAAAGATTGTTTTTCCAATGGGTGGCTGGTATCACGCCACCAAGTTTGCATTGGAAGCTTTGAGCGATAGTTTGCGAAATGAAGTCAGGGAATTCGGTATTGATGTCATCGTTGTCGAGCCGGGGGCTACTAAATCCGAATGGGGTAATATTGCTACGGATAGTTTGATGAAAGTATCGGGGCATACTGCTTATGAAGACTTGGCAACCAAGACGAATAAAGTGTTTACCCAATTATCCAGCAGTGTAGTGGAACCCATTGTGATTGCAGAATTGATTAAAAAGGGAATAGAAGCAAAAAATCCAAAAACAAGATACAGGACCAATCAAATGGCGTCTACGGTTTTGTTGTTCTTAAGAAAGATTTTATCGGATAAGCTGATGGATAAATTAATTATGAGTCAAATCAAATAACGAAAATGGAAAACACCATTAGTCTTCAACATAATATCCTATATTCCCGTAGCTATCAGAAAATAAAAAGCACCGAACATTACTTTCCCGATCACGCTTTAGGAATAATGTTATCAGGGGACTCGCATTATTTTACCAATGAGGGAACATTTGTCATGAAAGCAGGTGCCATATGTCTAATGCGCAGGAACCAGTTATTCAAAAAGCTGAAAAACCTTGGCCCAAATGGTGAACCCATTGCGCTAATCAGCCTGTTCCTGGAACAGGACGCTTTACACCAATATGCGGCAGAAAATAATATCCCCAAACAAACTGCTTATCAAGGTAAACCCATGATTGACCTGACCGGAAATGTGTTTTTGAAAGGCTTTTTTGATTCCTTATTGCCCTATATTGATCACCCGGAAAAACTCACTGCAAAACTTGCGGAACTAAAAACCCGAGAGGCCATTGAGTTGCTGAATCAAACGGGTAATGTCTTTCAAAATTTTTTGTTCGACTTCCAGGAGCCGCATAAGATAGATTTGGAAGCGTATATGAACCATCATTATCAGTATAACATTCCCCTGTCATCGTTTGCCAAACTGGCTGGTCGCAGCCTTTCAACCTTTAAAAGGGATTTTACCAGGCTATTTGAAAAATCACCCGAAAAGTGGTTACAACAAAAGCGTTTGGAGCAAGCCCACTATCTTATTTCAAAGCAAAAACTAAGGCCATCAGAAGTGTACCTTGAAGTGGGTTTTGAAAATTTATCACACTTTTCTTTTGCGTTTAAAAAACTATTCGGGCTGACACCAACCGAATTGACAGAACAAAAGGACAATACGGTCCATAGTGTCTCGCCAAAGCACTAAACATGTCTCATCAAAAGAAAATAATCATGTCATTTATGAAGCATGGCGGTACTGTTTTCATAAACCTTGGTGATACTGCTATTGATATACTTCATCGAGTTCAACACTGGGTTTAAAGCCATATAGACGATAAATACCCTCGATCACGTCAGCGGTGCCGGTGGCATCATTTAGTAAGTGGTCATAAAAACAGTTATCATTATGTTCATAGTCATAGAGTATGCGTTCTTCGTCATTTGAGGTGATTGGGGTGATATGATCAGTAGGTTGAGATATCCTGGTTTTTTGAAATGCATTATCCCATGGACAAGGCCTAAGTAATTCAACAATAGGCTGAGTGAACCAATCAGGCTGGTTGCTCAACAAACGAGAGCAGTCATCGTCATCCAGATAACATCGCTTTAATATGCGCTGACAACCGTTGGGCCAACCTTTTAATAGCTGGTATGCTGCTATTACGTATTTCCACCGCCATTTTACAGGGACGAACTTGACAGCTGGTATTTTCTGCACAACTTGGTCTGTATAGTCTGGGTGAGCCTTCATTGCACACCTTGCGAAATTGCCTATTCCAAACATCGATTGTCTATTACAGAACAATACATCAGCAAGTTCATACAATACTTTAAAGTATGACAGCACGCTTATGCCTGGCATCCATATTTGCTCTTTGGATATCCGGTAGAGTTCCCGTTGCATTATGATAACTGGTTCTGGTGGCCGTTCCAGTTTGTGCTCGGAAACATTACGGCCACAATTATGACAGGTGATTAGGTATTCATCAAGGCTTTGGTCAGCTTTTAATGGAATGTCGTCGAACAGCCAGCTACCGCAGTGACAATGTGGGCATCGCTCCAATAAATAGCAGGCACAGGACTCGCAAACGAAAGATATACCTATTCGCCATTCTTTTTTGAAGTGTATCTGACCTTTCCTGAAGCACCCAGGGCAGAACAATATGCCCGAATCGGCCATTACTTTCCGGCTTCCGAAGTTGATGCGTTTACCCATTAATAGCCAATCGTCCTTGATCGCCTTTTCTTGAACTGGGCCGATAAACTGATTCTGGAATGACCAAAGGGTCATTTGCCTGATTTCTTCAATACTTAGTTCTGTCCGTTCGGACAGGACCTTCAATTCGATGTCGGTGGCATTACGATCTACATCAATACTGACATTATTCTGGAAAAGCATTTGACAGAAAGTTGTTGTCTTCAACCCGTGTTTAAAAGCAAGCCTGGTGAGCCAGCTGCTCAATATCTCGTTTGGGTAAGGCTTGCAGATAACCGGAAGGAGTTTCCGTTGTTTGTTCAACACCTCAAAACTCATATCAGATGCTCGAATTGCTTTTGCCTGTTCGATGGTGCGATAAAGTTCCCACGTCCCAGCAGCGACAGGTCGATGTGCTCTTTACGGGTTTTGATCGCTTCCAATGCAGCTTTCTTTAAGATAGCAGATATTTCACCTATAGTTCCGCCGGAAAGGCTCAATATCTTCATGGCAAGTTCCTCGGTTGCCAGGTCCGATGGTTCGCGTAGCGGCAGGATCGCTTCAAAGCTGGATAGCAAGCGTAAGTATTCCTCGTCCATTGTCCATTTTGGTAGTATCGCAGGTTCAAACCGGTTAGCCAACTGATTATCAGTATTGATTGCCACTAAAGCATCTTTGATTCCTGCCGCTATAATCACAATCTGTAATTCATTGGCCAGGTATTTTATCTCATTCAAAAAGCCCCGCTGGCTAAGATGGGAACCGGCGAGCACATGATGGATCTCATCGAGAATAAGCACCTTGGTGTCCACGTTCTTTAGTATAGTGATCGATTGCTGCCGAAGCACGTAGACATTGTTCCGGACATTATAGGGAGCGTTCAACGCTTCCAGTATATTCACATAGAACGCTTTTTCTTCAGGGCGGGGCGGCGCTTGTACATATAATACAGGTATGACCCTTTGCTCCCCATTCTGTGTGATCTCCGGTTTATGCGCATCAAAGAACCGCTGCAAGAGTTGGGTCTTTCCATTGCCTGACCGCGAGACCAGTAACAGGTTGGGCATACGGTGTATCTTAGGATGAAGCATCAGGTAATCCATTGTTGATTGGATCTCCCGTGCTTTGGTATAGCCGATCCATTTATAGGCTAGTATGCGGTTCATTCTTTCCGTATCCCCCATCAGGGCGATCTTTGTGGTCTCCTTACTTAGATGATTCATCCTTCTATATCTTCGAATGGTAAGTATTTTTTGGTAAAGTCAATCTTGGCGATAGGTTCGTCGCCCTCACTTTCCTGCTGGGAAAGCTGCTTTGCACTAGTATCGGCAGCATATTGTTTGCGCGCCTGGTTACGACGGCGACGGGCGACCGCTGCGCTGTTAACAGCTTCAGCTTCCATACGCCGGAGTTCTTCATAAGTATTGAAGATCATGTCTTCGTCGATCTGAGCCACGCCTCTTTGTTTCAGTATCCGCATGATCTTTTTATGTTCCCAGATCGTGATCGCAGGATGTGCCGTGTTCCGGTATGGTATCCGAAAGTAACTTTGCAGTTCGGGATCAAAGAAGTAGACGCTGCTGATGTCTCGCGGATCACGCTTGAATGTGAACATGCGCTTAGTCTTGTACCTTGCGGTCGGGTCATCATAGGCGTGTATCCACTTGCGCAATACATCACCGTAATAAGCAATGCTGTCGATGGATACCCCGTAACGCTGCACAGACCGTTCGACAAAAGGCATAAAGTCCAACCGTACCTTGAGTTCATTGGCCGGTACATCGAATCTGCCAGTACCAATGTTTCCAGCCCCACATATACCGGCGTTATATCGGGCGATGGGTGTTTCTTGCAATGCGGTATGTTCACGCTGATGATAAACGCCGACAATAAAGGTGGCTAGCCATTTCTCCAGTTCTTTAAGCGTAAAGCAAGCTTTACCTTCGGCATCGTAGTACTTGCGATCTTTTATATTGGAGAAGGTTGTGCCGGGCAACGTATGTAACTCGCCGAGGATAGTGCCTAGCAATCGTTCGATATGTCCACCATAATGAGGCTTCGTCACCGGGCGGAAGTTGATCTCTATGCCGTACTCTTGGCAGGCCCGCTCCAGCATCAGGCCATGGAACTCTTTGGCATTGTCAAGATAGATCGATCTCATCACACCCGAACATGGCCAGTCTCCTTTTACATCCAGATCGGTTAACCACAATGCTTTTGGCAGGATCGCATGTGAAAGGCACAAACCTGTGCCAAGTGCTCCTGGCGGGTCGAGTGATATATAAAAGCCCACTACCATACGACTGTATATATCAATAGCTATCGTTATCCAGGGCCGGCCAACAGGTTGCCGGTATAACTCGTCCACTACAAGTATATCTAATAAGGTATGGTCGATCTGGATAGCGGCCAGTGGGTATTCCGCGTCAGGAAAGCTGCCCTGATGGGGCTCATATTTATTTCGGGCAACTATAAAGTGCTGTCTGCTTGCCAACTTTTGTTCCGCTGATACCTGATTGATTCGGCTTAGAACGGTCAAATAATGAGGTGCTTTTAAGCCGCTTTGCCGGCAGGCAACAGTAACATCAAGCGTGATTTTGGTGGCGTTCAGCTTTTGTTTATTCAAATATCTTTTGTCGATGATCGACCGGATGACTTCTTCTACTTCCGGGTCGAGCAGGCTATTGCCTTTACCATGATCATTAGGCTGATCAGCCAGTGCCATCACTGATCCCGTTTCCTTATATCGCTTTAGCCAGCGGAATACGGTCATTCGGCCAATACCGGCGTGGCCGGCTACCAACTCGGCAGTTACGCCTGGCTCATTATTCAACAATGGCTCAATGATCTGATAGCGTTTTAGAGCGATTTGCCAATCTGCCTCAGAAAGGTCAGATACAGTTTTTACATTAATGCTTTCGCGGATCAGTGTGTTTTCCATAATAAGGTATCCATATTAAGTTTCTTATTCATATCATAACACAACACTTTTTGAGCGACCAACTGCCATACCGTGTAAAGCAGCCCTGAGTCATCGCCTGACAACTCCCGGACAGACCAGCGCTTAGCTTCGTTGAACTTCGATAGGATAACGGCGTTGCGAACATTCTCTACGTTGGTACGCAGGTAACGGCTAAGGAATTTAATGTTGTAGAGGTGATCGGTACGGATTTCTTGCTCGGTGACGATCTTGAAGATGTATCCACCAGAGGCGGCGTACTTCTCAGCGGCTGCGAATCGTGCAGCGTACTCTGCCCATTTTTCGTCAAGTTCTGCTTGATACTTTATCTCGATTAGTTCAGGCTTTCTTTTGATCTCTGGCCGATAATAAACGGCCAGGTCTGGTGTGTAACGGCATTGTTTTGCACCATTCTCATAATAGATCGTAACTGGTTGCGGGGTATATGTTTCGACCTCATCGTCATATTCCAGCAAGGTGATCATATCCCTTTCAAGGGAACTCTCGAATTGCATAATCCGGCTGGACTTAGAACTTGGACGCTTACCTGTTACAGCACGATTGCTGTAACCAATTTTGCGAACTGGTTTTAAAAACATGATTAAATGTATAATTGGTGCCGCAAAATTGTTAATGCCACGGGACTTGTGGCTTCAGAATATTTTCACATGGTGTGGATAAGTATCATCAAGGTCTATGAAAACAGTACCACCAAGCTACATAAGTAACAAATCACATTCTTCCAAAATTCATTTAAATTTTTTTTCTCAACCATGTACGGTTTGACCAATATCCGGTACTTACTGGTATATGGCAACATTACCAGACAAGCGGCTCCAGCAATTCGCGAATAAATTCCTGAAGGGAACGCTGACCGAAGCGGAGCAGAAAGAATTTGATGCTTGGTTCCATGCGCAGTCCGATGAACCGCAGGAAGTGCCGGCGGCGTTCGGAACCGCAGCGGAACAACGGGAACGCATATTCGCCCGTATCGAAGCCCAAACCCAAAAACAGGCACCAGTACGGCGCCTATGGCAACGAATCGCTGCTGCCGCATCAATCCTGATCGCCTTGTCAGCCGGTGGTTACCTGATGCTGCACAAAAAGCCGGTTCCTCAGTCGGCACAACTCACCAGGAATGATATTCCCCCAGGCCATAGCCAGGCGACTTTAACACTGGCGAACGGTAAGCAAATCATTTTGACAAAGGGTTTAAGCGGAAATATCGCCAAGCAAGGCAACACCTTCATCAATGCCAACAATAATACTGTCAGCTATTCAGCGAGCGCAGTTCAGGCAGCTATTACATACAATACGCTAGCAACCACTATTGGCGAGCAATCGCCTTATCCTTTGCTATTGGCCGATGGCACACAAGTTTTATTAGATGCCAAATCGTCTATCACTTTTCCGGTCGCGTTTAATAGCGGTGAACGCCGGGTAAAAATCACGGGCAAGGCTTGGTTTAAAGTTAACCCAATCAAAGACCGGCCGTTTTATGTAGAAGCAGGCGGACAAACCACCAAAGAGATCGGCACCGAGTTCGTGGTCGATGCCTACGATGATGAACCGGCTATCCGCACAACGCTGGTCGAAGGAAGTATTATGGTTAATAATACCCTGTTAAAACCGGGACAGCAAGCTATCAATAGTGGTTCGGCTATCCGGCTGAAGGACGCCGACCTTCAGGAAACCCTCGCCTGGGTCAAAGGAAATTTCCGGTATAATGACGAAAGCATACAATATGTTATGCGCGAACTGGCCAGATGGTACAATATCGATGTCCAGTACCAGGGGAACATCA
>Ga0206848_1095_pt1 | contig 21672 bp, 18 predicted proteins | sample Alteio_BWOrgCont_18_FD_152635 | JGI IMG/M metagenome (GOLD analysis project Ga0206848, IMG submission 152635) | Enriched cells from forest soil in Barre Woods Harvard Forest LTER site, Petersham, Massachusetts, United States -... | ecosystem: Environmental > Terrestrial > Soil > Temperate forest >...
TTATTTTAACAGGAACAGTATAGCCAATAACAACAGCATTAGCCATCACTTTAATTTTGACATCATTTATAATATCGATAGCGCCAATTATTTACGCATATCGCAGCCCACAAATGGCAGTACCTTTGCTTATACCGGTTTAAATAGTAATAATACCTCTCAATATTATCAAACCGGGGTTATACATCAAACATCGCTGGGTAGTACGTTTAGCAATACCACTACGCCTACTTACGGCGCTAATGTTTTTTACCAGCATTTGTTTAAAAAGCCCCGCAGAAATATCTCGCTGCAATTAACTTACGTACACGGCGACCAAACAATAGGCACCGGGCAGGATAATCATATACTCTATTACCGCGATACGGCAAATACCAGCAGCCTGGTTTTAGATTCGCTGATACATCGCTCCATTAACCGCGGCAGCCTTACCCGTAATTACCGCGCCAGCTTAACTTATGTAGAGCCGCTGAACTTGATATCGCAACTGGAGTTTAACGCCCAGTATATTCGCCGTGGTTATAACAACAATGCCTATACCGATAATATCGACAGCCTTACCGGCGCGGCCATACCTATAGATAGCCTCACAAATGTTTACCACTATGCCTTTACCGAGGGCCGCTTTGCTTTAAATTACAGGCTGAATAAAACCAAGTACAACCTCTCGCTGGGTGTAACCGCCATCCCTACCCTGTTGGACGGCGCGCGGGAGGGTATCAGCAGCGAGATACGCCAAACCACCTTTAACCTGATCCCTATTTTCAGGTACCAGTATGTATGGTCGAAACAGGAACGAATTTCTTTGAACTATTCGGGCACGCCAACCGAGCCAACTTTTAACCAGATACAGCCTTATACCGATTTATCGAACCCGCAGAACCCTGTAATTGGTAACCCCGATTTAAAGCCATCGTTTACCAATACCGTAGCCTTGCAGTACAACAATTACATAGCCAATTCGCAAATGAATTTGTCTACCAATGTTACCGGCACCTCTATTAATAACCAGGTGGTAACCAATAATGTACTGGTGCCGGTTTTTGTAACCAAGGATGGCAAAGCGACCCAAAGCTATATAACCGATACCCATTATGTTAACCTTAACGGTGCCTATAGCATTAACGGCAACTACAACATTGCCAAACAATACGACGACCGCAAATACAACCTCGAGCTAAACGGCAACGTTACCTACGGCTACAATGTGGCCATGACCAATAGCGTCGAAAACTTCTCGACCACCTGGCGCTACAACGAACGTTTTGGACCGAGGATGGACCCTAACGACTGGCTGGAGATAAACCCTTATGTATCGTACGATGTAACTAAATCAACCAATACCCTGAGCGCTTATAACACCAATACTAAAACCGTAGCCTTAAACCTTGATGGCAAGGTATACTTTATACCTACGCTGCTGGTTGGCTATAACGCCAGTAAAAACTTTGTAAGCGGCATTAGCGATAACCTTACCAAAAATCCTTTTGTAGTTAACGCTTATATTGAGCAGGAACTGTTTAAAAAGCACAACGGCATTTTGGGCATACAAGCTTTCGATATCCTCCACCAAAACAACTTTGTAAACCGGGTAATAACCCCCACCGGCTTTACCGACACCAAAACCAATGCGCTAAGCCGCTATGTAATGGTGAGTTTCCGCCTGATACTGCAAAAATGGAGCGGCGTACCCAAACGCCACGGCAAAACATTGCAAAGGCGCGGCGATGGCAGTTTTATTTATTGATGATAACCGCGCCACATTTGGGATGTGGAGGCCGCAGGTTCGAATCTGCCATCCCGACGATCCTACACAAAGTCTGTAATCTTGAACTTTAACCGCCAATTAACCTTTTTTGATATTCCATAAGATATTTAGGTAAAAACGTCCTAGTATTCCCTACTTCTGTACTAATTGTACTGCGATGGCTGCGCTAAATTTGCGGGATATTAAATTGTATAACGGAAATGAGCCCCATCAACGTTCTAATTACAGGTGCAACCGGCATGGTTGGCGAAGGAGTACTGCATGAATGTTTAAACGATCAGAGGATAGCTTCGGTAATTTTGCTCAACAGGCGTAGTGCCGGTATCACCCATCCAAAGGTAAAGGAATTATTGATGGATAACCTTTTTGAATTTACAGGGAACGAACCAGGGCTAAATAGTATTGATGCATGTTTTTATTGCCTTGGCACAACCTCTATCGGCAAAAGCGAAGAGGACTATCTGCGGCTTACCAATGAATTAACCCTAAAGATAGCTAAAGCCTTGTTGCAGTTTAACCCGGAAATGACTTTTTGCTATGTAACAGCTAAGGGGACTGATAATTCGGAGAAAGGGACAACCATGTGGGCAAGGGTGAAAGGAAAAACAGAAAACGAGTTGGCAAAAATGGGGTTCAGGCATTTTTTTGCTTTCAGGCCATTTATGCTAACCCCTACAAAAGGTTTACGAAACTCGCATGATTTCTATAAATATATTAACTGGCTATTCCCGCTTGGAAGATTATTGTACCCCGAAGGCTTCTGCACGTTGAAAGAACTTTCATTAGCGATGATACATGCCGGTTATCAAGGATATGCTAAACAAGTGATTACACCAACTGATATGGTCAAACTGGCCAAAAAGTAATCTGAATAACCACGTAAAAATGTCCTAAAGTTCCCCACTTCTGTACTAACATCACGGCCAGTAACCACGCTAAATTTGCTTAACAATAAAAATTAAAAACAATGTCAAAAATAATTTTCATTACCGGTGCCTCGCGAGGTTTCGGTAAATTATGGGCCGAGGCATTATTGCAAAGAGGCGATAAAGTAATAGCTACCGCGCGCGATTTAGGCACACTGGATGATTTGGTAAGTAAATATGGCGACAATATTTTAGCGCTCCAATTGGATGTCAACGACCGAAGTGCTGATTTTGCAGCCATACTTAAGGCAAAAGAACATTTTGGCAGCATTGACGTGCTGATAAATAATGCAGGCTACGGTTTATTCGGCGCAATTGAAGAGACTTCTGAAATTGAAGCCCGCAATCAAATGGAAACCAATTTTTTTGGTTTATTGTGGCTTTCACAGGCAGTATTGCCCATTATGCGTGATCAGGGACATGGCCATATTATCCAGCTTTCAAGCGTATTAGGGCTGATAAGTCGGCCGGTGTTAGGTTTATACGCCGCGTCTAAATTTGCGGTAGAGGGCTTGAGTGAATCGCTGGCTGCGGAGGTGAAAGGTTTTGGTGTGAAGGTATCCGTAATTGAACCAGCGGGTTTTGATACGGAATGGGGAAGTTCTTCTGCTGCGCATACTGTTGCAATGCCCGAGTATAGTGATGTAAAAGAAAATCACCAGGCAGGGATACCTCCTGATTTCCGGGGAGCCGCAAGTGGCACAACAGACGCTGTACTGAAGCTAATAGATAGCGAAGACCCTCCGTTGCGATTATTGCTTGGTAAGTATGCCAATATGTTGGTTAAAAAAGAATACGCGGGCCGAAATACTGAATGGGATAGCTGGTTAGATACAACCTTAGCCGCGCAAGGTAAATAATCACTACATTGTATTAACATGACCTGTGCCTGAATATGGCGCAGGTATGTTTAAACTTTTAACTTTATGCAACACTTTAGCAGCCTGGCCGAATTACATCGCTTCAATGGCCTGCCAATGCCTGAAAATCCGCTGTTCAGCGTTTACAGGTGCCCGAAAAATACCTCGCTTGGTGAAAAGCCGTTTACCGCTGATTTTTATATTATCGGGTTTAAAAAGCTTGAATCGGGGGTTATCATGTACGGGCGTACAAAATACGATCACGACAACGGCTGTATGCTGTTTGCTAAACCCCGGCAGATAATGGAGTTCAAAAACCTGGAATACCATGAAGACTCGTTTATCATATTTATTCATGAAGATTTTTTGAACGGCCACTTTCTGTATAACGAGATCAGTAAATATGCTTTTTTCGACTACGAGGCAAACGAGGCCCTGCATCTTTCTCCCCGTGAAGAACAGGTTATGTGGGACCTTTTCTTCAAGATAGATGCAGAATACCAAACGAATAATGATGAGTACAGCCGTAATATTATGCTATCGCATGTTGATTCGATGCTGAAATATTCACAGCGTTTTTATAAGCGCCAGTTTATTGGCCGTACCCAATTATCCGGTAAAACTGTATCAAAGTTTAACGATGTTCTGGCAGCTTATTTTAAGGATGGGGTGCTCAACCAGGGCTTACCCAACGTAAGTACACTGGCTGCACAGCTTAACTTATCGCCCCGCTACCTAAGTGATGTACTGAAACAAGAAACCGGCAAAACTGCTATCGAACTCATCCATATTTATCTTATCAATGAAGCCAAGAACCGTCTGAGAAATGATGATCAGCGTGTTTCTGAAATTGCTTATGCGCTTGGTTTCGAAGACCTGTCCTATTTCTCAAGGCTTTTTAAAAAGGAAACGGGTGTAACTCCTAATCAGTTTAAAAAGTATTTACTTAATTAATAACACTTTAAATAACAGACCATGAAAATTGAACAAATAGCCCATGAGGTAGTAAAACTAATCCGTGAAGGCAAAAACAAACAAGCAAAAGATACATTCTATGCAGATGATATTGTGAGCATTGAAGGGAACGGCGATAAATTGGCCGGCATTGAAGCAATACACCAAAAAAGCACCGACTGGGCGGCCCAGGTTTCAGAAGTACATTCTGCATCAGTTTCTGATCCACTTATAGCAGCCGATCATTTTGCATTAAACATCAAAATGGACATTAGTTATAAAAATGGTTACAGGGGTGTTATGGATGAAATTGCTGTTTATGAAGTTAAAGATGGAAAAATAGTTTTTGAACAATTTTTCTTTAAATCTTAAAAAAACAAACACAATCCCCCATCACCTAACAATAGCCACCCAACTCGAAATTACCGCCTGCCCGTTTTTAAGATCGATAATATAATAATATGTTCCTGCCGGTAAAGCCTTGCCATTGTAGGTGCCGTCCCATGGGGTGGCGTACCCGGTAGATGAATATACCTTTTGCCCCCAGCGGTTAAAAATATTAAGGGTAGCCTTTTGGTAATACTCAAGCCCTGTAATTTGCCAGGTATCATTTACCCCATCGCCGTTAGGCGTAAAAGCATTGGGGATATCCATAGAGTTTAATACAGGTTTTATAGTGAGTACACCGGGAACATAAGTAAAACTGTAATCAGCCGAAACCGCGCCGCTTACAATTATCGGGTACTGCCCAAACGGCGAGAGGGTTGTTGCAACTGTAGTTATATCCGGCTGTTTGGTGAGCTGCGCGGGGCCATCGTTATTCACAAAGCCGGCATAAGTTACCGTAAGCACAGGATTAACGGCGCCATAAAGTTTAGCTTTATTATCAGCTGTAATGGTTAAGGGTTCGGGGGTAACGGTACTGTTAGGTACCAGCATAATTACATTGGGCGCGTAATTTGTGCTTATTGTAATGCTACCTCCATCATAACTGCCTGCCGGGCTGCCTGATGCAAGCCTTACATATACCGGCGCCGATGAAATATTTCCCGTGCCGCTTATGGTAATTGTGGTACTATAAGTAATACCATCACTGCTTACTTCAAAGCCTGCAGGCGCGGTTACTAAAATCCCGGAACTAATGTTTGTGCCCGATACGGTAAAGCTTTGCGCAGGCGAGCCGGTACCGTAAACCGCTGTAAATGGCGATAAGCTACCCGAAGCGGTTAAGGTAACCGTAGGGTTAACAATTATCCTGAATATAACCGGTGCGCCACTACAGCTTGTTGTGTTTATTGGCGTTACGATGATTCTGGCAGTAACCGGCGTAGGGCTGGTATTTATAGCTGTAAACGGGTTTATATTACCCGTTCCTGATGGGGGCAGGCCTATATCGGGGGTATCATTGGTCCAGTTAAAAGTGGTATTATTGGTACCGCTAAAATTTATCGCGGTTGTTGCTGCGCCATTTGTTACGATTTGATCGGGTATACCGTTTACCGTTGGGGTATCATTTATGGTTCCGGATACTGCTGCAGCCTGGCTTGGCAAACCAGGGAAACTTAGCACCACATCGCCGGATATAGGCCCGGCTACAGTATTATCGGCGGCGGCCCTTACATAAACTATCACATTGTTTAAAACCCCTTCCGATTGATTAAGCGCAACGCTAGGGCCATAGCCGCCATCCGCTGTAAGCGAAACCTCAAACCCTGCAGGCGCGGTTGCGGTAACCGCATCGGTTAAATTAACGCCCGAAACACTAAATTGCTGTATATTGGGGCTAACAGATGCCATGCCGCTACAGGCCGAAATATTGCCGGTTACCGGCCCCACTGTAAACGAAGGCACAGCCGATGCCGGAAGCACCGTAATAGTAAAGGTTGATGTAACCCCGGGGCAGTTTGAAGGCGGAACATAAAAATTGCCCTCTGTTACCGAATACCCGGGCGGCCCATCGCCAATCGTGCTTATTTGTTGATTGGTTTTAGTATCAATTACTGCGATAGCATTGTCGTTGGAAAGGTCAACAAATAGATCTTTACTATCCGGGCTGATGGATAAGCCCGTAGGTAGCCGCGCCGGGATACTGGCGATGAACTTATTTGTTGTTGCATCAATTACTGATACAGAGTTTTGTTCGGTGTTATCTTCATTAGCAGTATAAACCCTGCTGCCATCGGGGCTGGTAAGGATAACATAAGGGGCGGGACCCACTGGTATACTTGCCGCCACCTTGCTTGTAGAAGTTACCGGGGTATTGATAACCGAAACTGAATTTTCCGAAGTATTGATAGCATAAATTTTGCTGCCATCGGGGCTTACCGCTATTCCGCCATAGGGGTTTTCCATCTTCAATGGTATTTCATATAAAATGCTGTTAGTAGCCGTGCTTATTACACTTAAAGTATCAGCCTCGCCGGTGTATAGCAGGCTGCCATCGGGGCTGAGGGCCAGCGCACCTGAGCCGGCGGGGACTGAAATATTGGTGGCTACCGTATTGGTTGCAGTATTGATAACAGCAATCGTATTTATACTTGTATTAGTAGGGCCATTTAGGTTTTCAACAGAAACATATAGCCACTTCCCATCGGGGGTAACTACCTGTTCATAAGGCCGCTCACCCACCACAATGGTAGCAATAATGGTATTGTTTAACGTATTGATAACCGATACATTACTCTCCGGAGCATCAACATTTAAGTTTGAAACATATACCCTGGTTCCATCGGGGCTTACCGATACACAGTTGGGATTATTTGGCGTGGGGATAGTTACAATAGCTCCTGTTACGGTATTAATTACTTCCAGCGTATTATTAATGTATTTGGTAATATAAAGCTTCCCTGCCGAAGACGGGGTTACGATTATAGTAGCAGTTACCGGAGTGGTGCCTGTATTTACAGCGGTAAATGAAGGGATATTGCCGGTTCCGCTTACAGATAATCCTATTGATTGGTTGTTATTCGTCCATCGGTAAACGTCGGCTGTCCCGGTAAAATTAACAGCATCGGTAGCGGTCCCGGCATTTTTGGTTTGATTGGTTGTATTATCTACAGTTGGTAAAGCAAAAACTGCACCCGATACCCTTATACTTTGAGTAGCAACATCAGGCGAACTTATAACAACAGTACCTGATATACTGCCCGCCGCATCACCAGCAGCCGACCGTACATAAATTGTAGTAGCGCTTAAGCTCCCGGCCAGCGGGGTAAGTGTGATATTGCCGCTATACCCGCTGCTGGCAGAAATTGAAACCTCAAACCCTATTGGCGCGGTAATAGTAACTGCGTTGGTTAAATCGTTACCTATTACGCTAAAATGCTGTATGTTAGGATTTGCTGCAGCCGAACCCACACACGCCGAAATCGTTCCCGTTACCGGGCGTACACTTACAACAGGAGGGTTTGATGAGGCATTTATCGGCTTGGGTAACGCGAAACTAAGGGATACAATACAAAGGAAAATTGCTGTAAAAGCAACAGTAGGTAAAGCAATTCTCACAAATAATAGGTTTTATATATTGTTTGCAATATATCCTAAACTTATAATATTATGAAAATATTAATAAATAATAGGTGTATTATTTATTACCTATTTAATTACCGGCAAACTAAAATAAAAAGTCGAGCCTTCGCCGTTTTGGCTTTCGGCCCAAATTTCGCCTTCATGGCGTTTAATGATTTCGGCGCTGAGGTACAGGCCTATGCCAAAGCCCGAGATGTGGCGGGTACTGCTATTTTCAACACGGTAATAACGGTCAAATATTTTGTCAATATCTTGCTGGTTAATACCTATTCCTTCATCTTTAATACTTACCTGCACCGTATTGCCTGTAGTTTCACAATTCACCTGTATGATTTCGCCTTCCGGCGAATATTTTACGGCGTTGCTCAACAGGTTTGATATTACCGAACCTATTTTATCCCTATCGGCGTTAACCGTTACCGGCCCGCTTGATTTAAATTGGATAATATGGCCCGATAAGGTGAGTGATATTTCATCAATATTCTCAACAATCAGCTGGTCGAGGCTGAAATGCTGCTTATCAATCATAATCTTGCCCGACTCCAGCCGCGAGATATTCAGGAAGCCATTAATCATAGCGCTCATTTTTTTCACCTGGATGTTGGCTTTTTCCATCGCGCCGGCTAAAAAGCGGTCTTCGCTATTTTTTAACTTGGCATTTGCCACCTGTATAACCGCGTTAAGTGAGGTTAGCGGCGTTTTTAGCTCATGGCTAACCATGCCTATAAAGTCATTCTTTCGGGCTTCATCCAGTTTCCTCTCGGTAATATCCCTGGCTATTTTTGATAAGCCGATAACATTTCCCTGGCTGTCCTTAACCGGCGAAATGGATAAGGAAACATCCAGCAGCCTGCCATCTTTGGTAAGCCGTTTTGTTTCAAAATGTTCAACACGTTCGCCGCTTTTTAAACGTGCAAGTATTTGCGGTTCTTCTTGCTGCCGGTCGGGTGGGATTAGTTTATATATCGTTTCGCCTATAATTTCATCAGCAGCATAGCCAAACATGCGCTGTGCCGAGTCGTTCCAACTAGTAATCACACTTTCCAATGTTTTGCTGATGATAGCATCGTCTGATGATTCTACAATGGCTGCCAGCTTCGCGCTGCGTTCTTCTCCCTGCTTTATTTGGGTAACATCAAGGGCGATGATTAAACCGCTATCTACCTCATCAAACTCATTTTTAAGCGGCACAAAATGCACCATATAATCTTCGCCCGCTGTTGATTTCCGGTCTACCGAAAATTTTTCACCGGCCAATACCCGCTCATATAAATGTTTTGATGCTTCGTAGCGTTCCGGCGGCCCTATTTCTAAAGGGTGCTTTCCTTCATAATCTCTGCGATCATACCCCAGCTTTTCCATAATATCGCCTTCAATAATTACGTAGCGATGGCTCTTATCAATTACAATAATTAATGATTTTGGGATATTTAGAGCGATAGACCTAAAAAGTTTTTCAGTGCGGCGGGTGCTTTCCTGTGACACGATGAGTTCATCATTAGTAGATGCCAATTCCTCGTTGGTAGCGGCCAGTTCCTCTATAGAGGCAGCTAATTCTTCATTTACCGCAGTCATTTCCTCGTTGAGGGCCTGGAACTCGTCAATGGCACGTACCTGTTCGGTAATTTCTATGCAGATCACCAAAACGCCGTGAATTTTGCCCTCCTCGTCCCTTATGGGGCTGTACGAAAAATCAAAATAACAATCTTCTGTGTAACCTTTACGATCCATGGCTACCTTAAAATTGGGTATGCTTACTGCCTCGCCGGCCATCACCTGTTTAAACATGGGACCAATGGCGTCCCATATTTCCGCATAGGTATCCCTGGCACTGCCGCCTAAAGCCTGCGGGTGTTTGGTAATGCCGTTTATAGGCCTGAAAGCATCGTTGTATAATTGTATATAATCCTCGCCCCAGCATATCAATACCGGGAAAGGCGTAGTAAGTAATAAATTAACAGTTTGTTTTAAGGCAACCGGCCATGTGGCTGGCCCGCCTAAAGGGGTTGCAGCCCAATCAAAAGCACGTATCATTGCGCCCATTTCGCCGCCACCGGCTAAAAAGGGCAATATTGAGACTGCGCTATTCTTAGTAGTCATTTATAAAATCAAATAAAAAAAAGATTGAATGGTATTACAATTAAATACAACTAATTGGAGTAAATGTTCTTAAAAGCAGGAAGAAATTTACGAAATATTTCTTTAAATAAAAAAACAATCCTATTAATTAAATCTTTATCCATCAATATATCGATCATTAAACGCAACAAACCTGTTGCCCTTACCCACTAATCACAAAATCCTTATCTTTACACAAATAATAAACATGTCTAAAAAGAAAAACAATTCCTCAATAAAACAAGTGCTTACCCAAATGGTGCTTGATATATTTGAGCAAAACGCAAATACACCACTAAACTACAAGCAGGTTTCGGCCAAACTAAACGTGCGCGACCCTGAATCGCGCGATATTATATTCGAGATATTAAAAGACGAGGCCAAAAAAAGCATACTTAAAGAACTTTCGCCCGGCAAATTTCAGTTATTGGAATTGAAAACTTTTGTTGAAGGCAAGGTTGATTTAACCAATGATGGCTCGGCATTTATTGTTACCGATGATGAATTTGAGGGCGATATTTTTGTAGCCCCGCGTAAATTGCGCAACGCCTTAAACGGCGACCGTGTAAAGGTTTACGTTTACGCCAAAAGCAAAGGCAAACATAAAGAAGGCGAAGTAATTGAGATACTGCAGCGCAATAAAATGGAGTTTACGGGTATTGTAAAACTGAGCGAGCGCTTTGCCTTTTTTATACCCGACGACCGCAAAATGATGCACGATATTTTTATCCCCATGAACCAGTTGAACGGGGCTAAAAACGGCATTAAGGCCATTGCCGAAATTACCGACTGGCCCGCAGATGCCAAAAACCCGATAGGCCGCATTAAACATATTTTAGGCGCGCAAGGCGAGAATGACACCGAAATGAACGCAATTTTGGCGGAATACGGCTTCCCGCTATCCTTCCCTGCCGAGGTTGAACATGAATCGGAACAAATACCTGATACAATTAGTGAACAGGAAATAGCTAAACGAAGAGATTTCCGTGAGGTGTTAACTTTTACTATCGACCCGTTTGATGCGAAGGATTTTGATGATGCCATCAGCTTTAAATACCTGGATAACGGGCATTACGAAGTCGGTGTGCATATAGCCGACGTATCGCACTACATTATCCCCGATTCCGCTTTGGATAAAGAGGCTTTGGATCGTGGTACATCTGTTTATTTGGTGGATAGGGTGATACCTATGCTTCCGGAGCGCTTATCAAACGGGTTATGCTCATTAAGGCCTAAAGAAGATAAGCTTACCTTTTCGGCTGTGTTTGAGCTGGATGAGGACGCGCATATTGTTACCGAGTGGTATGGCAAAACCATCATCCATTCCGACAGGCGCTTTACCTACGAAGAAGTACAGGAAATTATAGAAAGCAAAGAAGGCGATTATAACAAAGAGATTGAAAAACTAAACGCGCTGGCCTACAAGCTGCGCGAACGCAAGTTTAAAAACGGCGCCATCAGCTTTGAAACCACCGAGGTTAAATTTAAGCTGGATGAAACCGGCAAACCCATTGGCGTATATGTAAAAGAACGTAAGGATGCCCATAAACTAATTGAAGACTATATGCTGCTGGCCAACCGCAAAGTTGCCGAGCATGTGAGCAAAATGGGCAAAGGCAAGCATAAATATACCTTTGTTTACCGCGTGCACGATTCGCCCAAGCCCGAGGCGCTGGCAAATTTCGCGCAGTTTGCGGCAAGGTTTGGGTACAGGATAAATACCAAATCGGACAAGGAAACAGCTAAATCCCTTAACTTTTTAATGGAAGACGTGGAGGGCAAAAAAGAGCAGAATGTGCTTACCCATTTGGCTATACGTTCCATGGCGAAAGCCATTTACACCACCAAAAGCAGCAGTCACTACGGCCTGGCTTTCGACCATTATACCCACTTTACCTCGCCCATACGCCGCTACCCGGATGTAATGGTGCACAGGCTGCTGTTCCATTATTTAAACGGCGGACAATCGGCCAATGCCGAGCATTACGAGAAATTGTGCCAGCACAGCTCGCAAATGGAGAAAAAGGCATCGGATGCCGAACGTGCCTCCATCAAATACAAACAGGCAGAATACCTGCGCGACCAGGTGGGCAATGTATTCAGCGGCATTATCTCAGGTGTTACCGAGTGGGGCATGTATGTAGAAATTATTGAAAACAAATGCGAAGGCATGATACGCCTGCGCGACATCAGCGACGATTTTTATACTTTAGACGAGAAAAACTACGCCATCATCGGTCAGCGTAAAAAGAAGGTTTACCAACTGGGTGATGAAGTTAGGATAAGGGTAAAAAATGTGGATTTGACGAAGAAACAGATTGATTTTTCGTTAGTACAAGAGTAGATAATTAGTTAAGTGGTTGAATAAGTTGATTAGGTTGATTGAGTTAGTTTTTAAGCTCAATTAACCTAATCAACTCAATCAACTTAATCAACCAATAATACATGAACGATTTAAGTTATTTACAAAACCTGATAAGCACAGAAGTTAACAAGATGTCGTACCCCGAACATCCCGGTCAGCTTTATGAGCCTATCAATTATATATTGGCATTGGGCGGCAAACGCATGCGCCCGGCGTTGCTGCTGATGGCCTGCGAGCTGTTTGGCGGGGATGTAAACAAGGCTATCCCCCCTGCCCTGGCTATTGAGGTGTTCCATAATTTTACGCTGATGCACGATGATATTATGGATAAAGCGCCGCTGCGCCGCGGTAAAACTACGGTACATGAAAAATGGAACCAGAATGTAGCCATACTATCGGGCGATGTGATGCTGATAGAGGGCTATAAGCTGATGATGCAGGTAGAAAATCATTTGTTGAGGCAGGTGCTCGATATCTTTAACGAAACGGCGGTAGGCGTGTGCGAGGGCCAGCAAATTGATATGGAGTTTGAAACCCAGCAGGATGTAAGCATTGATGAGTATATTAATATGATACGCCTTAAAACAGCTGTGGTGTTAGGCGGCGCTTTAAAAATTGGCGCGCTGATAGGCGGCGCAAGTCAGAAGGATGCCGATTTGCTAAGCGATTTTGGTGTGCAGCTTGGCATTGCCTTCCAGCTACAGGATGATATACTTGATGTATACGGCGACCCGGAGAAATTTGGCAAACAGGTAGGCGGGGATATTATCTCCAACAAAAAAACCTACCTGCTGATAAAAGCGCTTGAACTGGCGCAAGGCGCCGAAGCCGACGAATTGAATAGCTTATTAAATGCTGTAAAATTTGATGCCATCCAAAAGGTTGCCGATGTAACCCGTATTTATAATAATCTTGATATACGCCGCTACGCCGAAGAAGCCATGCAAACCTATGCCGATAAAGCCTTTGAAGCCCTGGCGCTGATAAACCTGCCCGAAAACCACAAACAATACTTACAGGATTTTGCCGATGGGTTGTTAGTGAGGGAAAATTAGTAATAAACCCTAACCCGGGTGCGGTGTCCCCACCGCACCATGCGGAAATGTTTGGTGAGGATACAAAACATGGGTTAATAGTTATTACCCCACCGGCTTAAGTTTGCAAATAAGCCTACAGATAAATAAGTCTGCTCTCCCCGGTGCGGTGTCCCCACCGCACCATGCGGAAATGTTTGGTGAGGATACCAAACATGGGTTAATTGTTATTACTTTTAGGTTATGAAAAAACCTATCCTTATTTTATTGTTATTGGCATTTGTAAGTTTTTCAAAAGCGCAAAGTATTGATACAGTAAAAAATAGCACCTCAAAAACATATTTTGTTGAAGATAAACCTGCGTTTCCGGGAGGGCTTCAAATGTTTATACAATTTATTGCAAAAAATGTGCAATACCCCGCTACTGCTTTCGAAAAGCACGAACACGGTAAGGTTTATGTACAATTTGTTATTGCTGCAGATGGAGCGGTTACTAATGCAACTATTGTCCGTTCAGTATCCCCGTCACTGGATACTGAGGCACTTAGGGTTATAAGGCTCTCGCCCAAGTGGCGGCCGGGTTTGCAAAATGGCAAAGCTGTTGCCGTAAATTTCACAGTGCCCATAACATTTAACTTAGGGTTATCTGCTCAAAAAACTGACACTACTGGTGCGAATACTGACACTACAATATTACAAGCGTGTGAAATTGAGCCACAATTTCCTAAAGATGGCATTGCAGGTTTTTATCATTTCCTGCAAAAAAACTTAAAATATAAAACAGGAGATGGATTGGTCAGGATTTCTTTTATAGTAGAAAAAGATGGAAGTTTAACGAACATTAATATTGTACGAAGTGCAGGACCGGAGCGCGATGCCGAATGTATACGTTTAATTAAAATTTGCCCCAAGTGGATACCTGGAATTCAAGATGGCAAGCCTGTAAGGATACAATATACGATTCCAATAGCATTTGGCAATAACTAATTAGCCACCCACTGGCTTCAGTTTGCAAATAAGCCCACAGATAAATAAATTCTGCAACTTTACACAAAAAAAGCCTCCCGATAAAAATCGGGAGGCTTTTATATTTTATGCGGAGATACTGATTACTCAGCAGCCGGAGTTGCTGTTTCTTCGGTATCAGCGGCTTTCTTTTTTGGAGCTGCTTTCTTTTTTGGTGCTGCTTCTTCGGCAGGCGCTTCTGCAACTGGTGCAGGTGCTGCTTCGGCTGCCGGTGCTTCTGCAACCGGTGCAGGTGCTGCTACAGTTGGTGCTGCTTTTGCTTTAGGCTCGGCCTTTGCTTTTGGTGCAGGTGCTGCATCTTCAACAACCGGTGCAGTTTCGAAAGGTATTACCGATACATATGAACGGTTATCTGCTTTCTTTTTGAAAACTACGGTGCCATCGGCTAAAGCAAATAAAGTATGATCTTTACCTATGCCAACATTTAAACCCGGGTTATGCGGGGTACCACGCTGGCGAACGATGATGTTACCGGCTATTGCAGGCTGACCACCAAATATTTTGATGCCTAAACGTTTACTGTGCGACTCACGGCCGTTTCTTGAACTACCAGCCCCTTTTTTGTGTGCCATTTTTAATATCTTTTATGAACCACCTAAGCGGCTCGGTTTAAAACTTAATTATAGTGTTATACCTGTGATCTCGATCTTGGTAAATTGCTGACGGTGACCGTTTTTCTTTTTGTAACCTTTTCTTCTTTTCTTTTTGAAGATAATTACTTTATCACCTTTTAAATGAGACAGGATTTTAGCCGATACCTTAGCTTTCGTCAAATCAGAACCTAATTTGAATTTGCCTTCGTTTTCTGCTAACAACACATTGTCAAATTCAATACTAGCGCCCTCATCACCCTGTAACCTGTGTACAAAGATCTGCTGGTCTTTTGCAACCTTAAATTGCTGTCCGGCTATACTTACTATTGCGTACATTGTTTGTTAATTATTTGTTTTAAAATTCGAGGTGCAAATATAGGAGTTTATATTTTAAAATAAAAGCGCTGATTGAAGTTATTTAATTGCTTTTATTGCCGCTACCGGCATCATCCAATGTTTGCTGTATTATTTTTATCAGCTGCTGGTTGGCGTCAATTAGCTTTGGGTCGCCCTGGAAGGCAGCATCAAACATTACCTTTTTGCTTTTATGCTTGTAATTATATTCGATAAGGTAATGCGGCGGGTTAATGCCTTTTATTTTATCCGAATCGTTCAATTCATCGTCCGGGAAATTCCAGAAACCCAACTCAGCGGCCTTACGGTGCAGGTATAACAGCTCGTTATCATTAAGGTGCAGATGTGTTTTTATCAGCTTATTGTGTACATCCACATATTGGTAATCGCCCGTTCTGGAATCGAACTTATTTATCAGGCTATCGCCGTTGCCGTATTGAAATACGATAGAATCGAAATCGCTAAACCTGTAGGGCGCGTTTCTTATCATCATGCTATAATAATAAACACAGTATATTAAAAATGGCAACGCTATACTTAAACCCAGGAATATTTTTTTAACGGTCTTGTTCATTTATATTGATTGAATTATTGATTTATTGATAGAATGATTTATTGAGTTATTGATAGAATTGCTAATTAATTATTTTTTTGTTGATACTGTTTTGCGGGATGCTGACACTATTTTAAGTATCTCATTGGCTTCCGTAAGCAAATAATTTATCTCAGCCGGTTTAATTATTTCAGCCTCTAATAGTATCTCCATCCAAAATACCGACTCATCAGATTCTTCAACTACGGTGGATAGTTTTGAATGAAATTCTGCTTTTGACCTTGCCCTGCATGCTGCACGATAGTTTGCACCTACAGATGATGATGAACGCAATAGTTGTCTGCCTATGATTTTGGCTTCTTCGGTTTTAGGTAATGTCCTGAAAAATTTAATATTATCAACCACAAACTTTTTAGTCCGTTTTTTAAATAGTTCAGTCAAAGCTATTTTTTCCGTAGTTTCCATTTTATATCAATCAATAAATCACAAAATCAATAATTCACTCAATCAATTAGCAAGCTCTCCCTCCCATTTGCTTACTACAGCCGTAGCCACCGCATTGCCTAAAACATTGGTTGCCGATCGACCCATATCCAGCAACGGATCAATTCCTATCAGCAAAGCCAAACCTGCTTCGGGTATGTTAAACATACCTATGGTGGCTGCAATAACCACCAGCGATGCTCTTGGCACACCGGCAACGCCCTTACTGGTTAACATCAGTATCAGCAGCATAGTAATTTCGTGCGCCAGGGTTAAATGGATGCCATAGGCCTGCGCCAAAAATATGGAGGCAAAGGTCATGTATATCATTGAGCCATCCAAATTAAAGGAGTAGCCTAATGGTAATACAAAACTCACAATTTTATCGCCACAGCCAAATTGCTCCAATTCAAGTAATAAATTGGGATACGCCGCTTCGCTGGTTGATGTGCCAAAGGCCAGCAGCATGGTATCTTTTATTCGGTTCACCAATGTAAAAACACGCCCGCGCAGCACAAAAAATCCTGCAAAAATAATAATGAGCCATAGTATGAGCATGGAAAAATAAAACTCGCCCATAAAAACAGCGTACGTTGATAATATACCCAGCCCTTGTTTGGCTACAACTATCGTAATGGCGCCAAATACGGCAGGCGGCGCCATCCACATTACATAGCCGGTTACTTTTAAAATTACCTGTGCAAAGGCATCCATGGCTTTAATTACAATTTCGCCCTTTTGGCCAATGGCGGCGGTTCCCACGCCGAAGAATACCGAGAATACTACTATCTGCAATACTTCATTCCTGGCCATGGCATCAAAAAAACTATTCGGAAAAATATGGCTTATAAAACCCGATAATGATAGTGCTGATTGTGCCACACCAGTATTTAAATGGCTATCGGGCAATGGCAGGTGCATAGTTACACCGGGTTTAAAAAAGTTAACCAGCACCATCCCTAAAAACAACGACACTATTGTGGCGCTAAAAAACCAAAGCATGGTTTTGCCGCCAATACGCCCAATGGCTTTTATATCCCCGGCTTTTGCAACGCCGACCACCAACGTGGTAAATACCAGCGGACCGATAATCATTTTTATCAGCCGCAGAAATATATCCCTTAATATGCTAAAGCCCTCCAGTTTATTGTCGCGTGTGGCATCATCGGCAGCGCGAATGTTTACCAGTATAGTTTTTTGGGCATTTAATACTTTAACATTACCGGCAGTATCCTTTAATGTTGCCAGTTGTATGTTGATATTTTTGATAGTGGCATCGGCGGTACTTATCTGTTTATTTAAACCGCCAATTACGTGTATATTATAAATGTAGCCGGTTGCAACGCCTAAAATAAGCGCGATAAAAATATAAAGCGTAAGTTTGCTTTTTTGCATCTGACAAGTGGAGGGCGCTAAGCTACAAAATTTAGTTTGCTGCGAAAATACAGGACCATGAGCATTACAACCTACGGTTTAGCGGATATAAAAAAGGAGTTTCAGCACCTGCATAACGAGCAGCTGGCCGAGCTATGCCTGCGCCTGGCACGTTATAAAAAGGAGAATAAGGAGCTGCTGGCCTACCTGTTATTTGAGGCTGATAACGAACGGGCTTTTATTGAACAAATTAAGGCCGAAGCGGGATTTATGTTTAGTCAGCTGCCGGTGCATGCTTACCATGCAGCAAAAAGCTTGCGTAAAATATTACGTTTGCTGGCCAAGTACACCAAATTTATTGGCACAAAAGAAGCGGAGATTGATTTGCTGCTAAACTTTTGCAATAACTACCTGCAATATGCCGATAAACGTGTAGCTTACAAGCCCATGCGCTTAATTTTGATACGGCAGCTGATAAAAACACGCACCTTAATTGGCAAACTGCACGAAGATTTGCAGCACGATTACAGCCTGGAATACAATAACTTGCTGGAAGAAGCTGAGAAAAAATACAACTGGGTTGATAAGGGACAATATGAGTTGTAACATTAAAGACGCGATGCCGTCTAAACCATAAATTAACTGTAGGGTGACTGAAAAAGAAATAGCATTTAAGGAGATTTTTGAGGCTAACTCGAAAAAGATATTCCATTTATGCTATGGCTATGCGGGGGATGATGATGCTGCGAACGACCTGCTGCAAGAAACCTTTTTAAAAGTTTGGCAAAACCTTGATAAGTTCCGTAACCAGGCGCTTATTTCAACCTGGATATATCGTATAGCAGTTAATACCTGCTTAACTTATTTGAGGTCGGAAAAGCGGCAGGCAAAGGATGAACTTACACCGCAAATAGCCGAAACCAAACGCGAAGAATTTTCGGAGAAAAACGAGCAGGTGGCTTTGTTGTATAAGTGTATATCGAAATTGGAAGAATCGGAAAGAATAATAATTACGTTGGTATTGGATGAAGTGCCGTATCCGGAGATAGCCGAGGTATCGGGTATATCCGAAGGCAACCTGAGGGTGAAGATACACCGTATTAAACAGAAATTGACAGAATTATATAACCAATATGAAAGACTTTGATCATTTAATGTCTGTTTGGCAGGGACAGCCAAAACAGGATCAGCTTTCGGTTGACGAGGTGCTGAAACAAGTAAAAAAAGGAATGAGGGGCATTACTAACCAATTATATTGGGGGATAGTGGCCATGGTGGCTGTGCTGGGGCTTACTTTTATCATCACTGTGTTTTTTGCTTTTCAATGGCTTACCTACATCGGCCTGCTGATTATGCTGATAACTATGCTGCTGTACGCGGTACTGATTGTCCGCAATTACCGCATCCTTAAAAAACACGATGCCACCCTTAATCCCAACGAATACCTGCAGGATTTAAAGGAATATCAAAAAAACCGCGCTAAAATAGCCGGCTGGTTTTATTACATATTTGTAATGCTGATAAGCCTAGGGCTTGCGCTATACTTTGTAGAGATATTGCGCAATGCAAGCACCGCCTACAGGGCTGCCGTTTACAGTTTCACCATTATCTGGTTCCTGTTTTTAACGCTGTATTATAAAAAACGCATATTTAAAAACGAAGAAGAAAAGCTTAACCTGATGATTGAAAGGCTGGAGCGTTTGCAGGGGCAGTTTGAATAGATTGATTTGGTAATTTGATGATTTGAAAATTTGAATATGCTTAGCTAATTTTTAATTCAGTTCATTCAAATTCATTTTCAAATTTTCAAATCAACTCATCTTCAAATTAATTTAATCCTTCAAAAACGGATTAAAATTCCTCGTACCAATTTCCATGCCTGCGGCGCGGCACACGGTTTTATCGCCGAATTTGAAATTTATTTTATCCATGGCCTGGTACAGCCTGATGCGCTCCTCGTTATCTTCAAAAAGGTTTATCTGGTAACTACCCGTGGTAAGCTGACTAAGCCTCACGCCTATCAGCCTTATGGCACGGTGCTGGTTCCAGGCTTTACTTAGCAGGTTTTTTATACCGGGTATCAAAATATGTTCGGCGGCGGTTAGGGGTATTTTTTCCTGCTGGGTATGCGTTTCAAAGTTGGCGTAGCGCAGTTTTATGGCCAGGCACGATGCCAGTTTATTTTCGCGGCGAAGTTTGCCAGCCAGTTCTTCCGTCATGGCTATGATACTGGTTTCCAGGGTACGTTTATCACTTACGTTGATATCAAAAGTATGCTCGGTGGATATGGATTTCCGGTCGCTGTGCGGTACAATTTCGCCATAATCAATCCCCCTTGCCTTTTCCCATATCCAACGGCCCGATTTACCGAATACGGTTTCCAGGAACCGTAACTCCACCCTTTGTAAATCGCCGATTTTTTCGAGGCCGTATTGATAAAGCTTGGCGCAGGTGCTTTCGCCCAGGCCTGGGATGGCGCCAATGGGCAAGGGCGCTAAAAATTGCATTTCCTGCCCGTGCAGAACAAAAAGCTGACCGTTGGGCTTGGCTTTGTTAGTCGCCATTTTGGCGATAGTTTTACCTGATGCCATACCGAATGAGATAGGCAATTTAGTTTCTTTAATAATCCTATGCCTTAACTGCGTAGCCAGTTTATAAGGGTCGTAAAAGCGTTCGGTGCCGCTTAGGTCGATATAAAACTCATCAACGGATGATTTTTGATAGAGCGGCACGGTATCATGAATAATTTTGGTTACCTGTGCCGATGCCTCCGAATACCGGTGGTGGTTACCGTGTATCACAATAGCATCAGGACAAAGTTTTAGCGCCTGCCGGGTAGGCATGGCCGAGTGTACCCCAAACTTGCGCGTTTCGTAACTACAGGATGCCACCACGCCCCTATCCGCCGAACCACCGATAATAACCGGCTTGCCTATCAGCGAAGGGTTAAACAACCGCTCCACCGAAACGAAAAAGGAATCGAGATCGATATGTACGATATACCGCTTGGCGCTCATAGCACAAAGATGAAAAAAGTTTTGATATTTTGCTAATTATTTTAGTAATTTAGTGTTGGTTGATTAGGTGGATTAAGTTAGAATAAGTTGATTGAGTTGAATAGGTTGACTATGTTCTTTTTAACTTAATCAACCACTCACATAATCAACTCAATCAACTCAAAATGTATAAAGACTACCTCATCATCCTCTCGCCGCCTGCCCACATTGCGCAGCAGGTAACCAAGTTTAAGCAGGCAACCGCACGGCTTATTGGCGATTTTGAAGGTATGCACGGCAAGGCGCATATCACGCTTAAAGTAATGCCCCGTCAAAAAACATTCTGGACCGAGCCTTTATTTGAGCAACTGGAAAAGGAGCTATCGCTTATTGAACCCTTTACCCTGCAAATTAACGGCTTCGCTACTTTTTTGCCTACGGATTTTACCACCATTTACGCCGCCATAAAATCAACCTCCGAGATGGAAGATTGGTTTAAGCGCCTGCGTAAATGTTTGAACGAGAAAAAAGCGGTGCCGCATATTACCATTGCCCGGCAGGTACCAAACGAACAAGCCAAAAAGCTATGGCCAAAATTTAAAGACCGCCCCTGGAATGATGATTTTGAAGTAGACCGCCTAACCATTTTACAGCGCGAAACCTACGGTTACGACCGCAAATGGGAGAAGTTTAAGGAATTTAAATTCAGGGGCAATGCTGAGCAAAACAGGTATATTGAT
>Ga0206848_1093_pt1 | contig 21667 bp, 13 predicted proteins | sample Alteio_BWOrgCont_18_FD_152635 | JGI IMG/M metagenome (GOLD analysis project Ga0206848, IMG submission 152635) | Enriched cells from forest soil in Barre Woods Harvard Forest LTER site, Petersham, Massachusetts, United States -... | ecosystem: Environmental > Terrestrial > Soil > Temperate forest >...
ATCGCTCAGGTACAGATCGCCGGCTGCATCTACCGCGATGCCCGTCGGTGTGATTGCAGTCGTTCCCAGGTTCACCACACTCTGCTCATGGTTCAGCGGCAACTCGACGATCCGGTCATTGCCGCTATCCAGGACGAAGAGATCGTCTGCTGCATCGATAGCGATGGCCGTTGGCTTGGAAAGACCGGTGATGTTTACCGCTGTCTGTCCGCCGCCTGCCAGCAGCTCTACCACGCGATTGTTGCCGGAATCGGCGACATAAATGTTGCCGGCGATGTCTACCGCAACACCCTGCGGCGCACTCAGCCCCGTACCCAGCGCTGTGATGGTGCCTCCGCTCGAGCCTGTCATTGCGATGCGGTTGTTGCCGGCATCAGCGACATAGACGTTGCCGGCGCCATCTACCGCAACCTGCGAAGGCTTGCTCAGGCCGGTCATCAACACAGTCGTTGTTCCCGGAGCCGTTGCCACCATTTTGACCAGCCGGCTTCCACCACCATCGGCGGCGAAAACATTGCCCAGCGAATCGGCGAACACACCGGTCGGCGACAGCCCACCGTAGTACGTTCCTTTGCCGCTCTCCGTCGTCTGGCTCATATTCGCGTACGTGAACGACGCCTCAAACTGCGTCGATGACAATCCCTGCGCCAGCACCGTAAATGTCTGCCCATTCAGGAACGTGCTTGTCGGGAAGCCGGAAATCGTGACCAGCTGCCCTGCAATCAAACTGTTCGCGGCATTGAACGTCACAACTTCATTGACGATGTTGTAACCGGTGATCGATGTCGTCTGCGTAAATCCGAGGTTCGTCACCGAAGCCGGGTCGACAGATGTATTAGCAGCCAGACCGTCACCACCCAGCGCAAAGTTTGCTACGTTTCCTGTCGACGAAATCTGCACATCGCCGGTACGCAAGCCCGACGCAGCCGGCGCAAACTTCACGCCAAACACGCACACGCCAGCTGCCGCAATCACGGAGCTCGATGTACAGGTGTCGTTCGTGCCGCCAGCGTCAGAAAATTCAGACGTCGTTGCGCCTTGCAGCGTGATGGTCTCTCCGTTCAGCGTCGTGCCCAGGGGAGAAGTCACCGCAATGGGCTGCGTCACGTTGTTGCCAACAGCTGTCGCCGGAAATACGTTGTTGTAAGAAAATTTGCGGATCACATTGTTGTTGCTGTCCGCCTCATAGAAATTTCCTAAGCGGTCGAACGCTACCTTGCCGCCCGGCAGCACTGAGCCCTGGATCGCCGGACATCCATCGCCGTAGTTATCCAGCGATTGCGGCCCCGTCGTCCCGCCGTTGCAATACGCGCCCTTGGTCTGTCCGCTCTTGCCGCCGGCAACAATCACAGCGATGCCCGTATTCGCGTCTACGCGCCAGATCACACTCTTCGTGCTATCGACAACGTACAGGTTTCCGCTCGCATCAATGCCGCCGGAATTGATCACGCCCAGGCTCAACGATGTTGCCGGCGAACCGGTCGTCGTCGCCGTGCCACCGCCCACCACCGTGTAAACATTGCCGGGCGTCAAATTGCTGCCCAGTCCCGGCACGCTTCCCGCCTTGTAGACCACACGCACGCGGTCGTCGGTAGAGTCCGTGATGTACAGGTTGTCATAGCGGTCGAAGAAGATCGTGTACGGCGAATTGAATGTAGCTGCCGTCGCCGGTCCGCCATCGCCGGAGTACACGCCGGAGCAGCCTCCCGTGTTGGTCGCGCCCTCAACGCATGCGTACGTTCCGGTTTGCGGAGATCCGGCATACGTCGAGATGATGCCCGTCGTTGCGTTGACCACGCGGATATTGTTGTTCGTGGAGGTCCCACCAGTATTTCCATCGGACATATAAATGTTGCCCTGCGAATCCTCCGCCACGTCGCGTTCCTGGTACACATGCACGCTCGCGTTCGTGGCAGTGAGCCCATCCCCCGCATATCCGTTCGAGGAAGAGCTGATAATGCTGTACGAATAACCCACCTGCGGGGCAACACCATTCAGCGTTTGGATCAGCGCCGCCATCTGCGTGCCGCCCACGTAGATCACACGCACCGCTGCGCCGCTTGCCGTGGTCACGATTACATTGCCGTAAGCATCCACGTAAGGATTGCGCGGCTTGATATACGCGTATGTCGCCGGGCAATTGTCACCCTTGGAATTCAATCCGGCCGCGCCCGAAACCCCATTGCAGTAGTAAGCCTTTGATCCGCCGCCCGGAGGCGTCACCTGGCTCAGAGCTGCCGTCCTGCTCCCTGCCAGCGTGTAGACGTATCCCACCTCTGGCGTAAACGTATGCGTCGGGTTCGCCGCTTGCAGCGCCGCTGCCAGGTTTGCGCCGCCCATATAGACCACGCGCACCGCGTAATTGTTGTAGTCACCGAAGTAGATGTTCCCGTAGCCATCCACAAACACGCCGTAAGGATCGTTCAGGGTCGCCTGCGTCGCCGGGCAGCCATCTCCCGGGATCGCGGTGCCGAATGCCGTCGGCAAAGTCGTGGTGCATGCTGTGTTTCCGCTACCCGCGGCTAGTCCTGCAATGGTGTTGGCAAATGGAATCGGCAACACTGCCGGCGCCTGCGCTGCCATCGTCGTCGCGCCGCACATTCCCAGCGCCACGGCGGCAATACCGGCTTTCGCTAACGACCTCAACGGATGCCCCATGTTGTTCCTCATCTCTTCTCTCATCTCATGCTCCGCGCCTGCGCTCTTCTTGCAGACTCATTTCAAAACCGTGTTCTAGGACCTTGCACTAGAACCTCTTGCGCTAGAACCTCTTGCACTAGAACCTATAGATCAGAGCCAACTGGATGCGCCGGCCATTCGTTCCGACTGCGCCATTGGTTCCAACCGTCGACAGGATTTGCCCAAAGTTGCTCGCTGTAACATCGCTCGCCGCTGACGCAAGCGATGTATTCGGCGGCGCCAGGTTTGGTGTATTGAACACGTTGAACGCGTCTACCCGGAACTCCAGGGTCTTGCCTTCTCTCACCGTAAAGAACTTCTGAATATCCATTTGCGTGTTGATGAAGGCCGGACCTACCAGCGCATTGCGTCGCAGTGTCCCGAATGTCCCCGTCGTCGGGACCGTAAACGCGCACGGCGTCGGTGTAGGCGCCCCAACCGGCACGCTCGTAGGCGTAGGGCAACCGTAGTTATTGAACCAATGGTTCACCTTGTCTGTGCGGTGCCGGTTGCTGGGCAGCGTTGGGCTGTAACCCGGCGTCAGGCTCGGCCGTTGCGTACGCTCATCGGTCAGGCTTTGGTCGCCGGCAATTGTGATGTTGATCGGGAAACCTGTGCGTGCGTTATAGATGCCGCCGTAGTACCAGTCATTCGCGATCGCCTTCATGAATCCGCTCGTCACGTGTGCGGTGGGCATCTTCACAATCCAGCCCACGTTAAGAATCTGCTGCGCGTTGAAGTCTGACGCTGCATATTCCAGGTTCAGGTGGTTCGGCTGCGGCACGTTCGCTGTATTCGTCAGCCCGTTGCTCGAAATATCAATGGACCGCGCGTATGCGTAAGACGAATAGATGTTGATGTTCCGCCCCGCCTTCTGCTTATAGACCACCTGTAGACCGTTGTAGCTCGAGCTCCCAATGCTCTCGTTGTCCACAACGCCCTGGCCTCCGTAATTAAATCCCGGATACCGCGACCTCGCCTCGTATGAAGCTTGATTTGATGCCGCGTTGTAGCAATAGACCGAAGGGTTCGCCAGGAAGTAGCTCCCAGAGCAGTCAAAGATCGAAGGGTTCTGGTCAATAGGAATCATTCCATGCCGGCCGAGCTTCCCAACGTAGTTCACTTCCATCGTCGCGCTTCTTGAAATTCTCTGCTGGATGCCAACGTTAATCGCCATTGTGTATGGCGTCGTCAGGTGCCGGTCGGCATAGTTAATTGTGTACGGGTAGGCGAAGTAGCTTGAGTTAGACAGGCATTGGTTCGGCTGCGTGGGCCCGGTAGCTCCCGTTTGTCCCTTTACATAATTCGGTGGAATGCAAGCTTCACCCAACAGCGGCACAGAGTATCCGCCTGCCGGCAGGGCGTAATTTGCCGTGTAGTGGTACGGCTCCGAGACGCCCACCAGGTTCGCACTCAGCGCATCATAGAAAATTCCGAATCCACCACGAAGTACCGTTACACCTGTTCCGCGTGTGTCATAAGCAAATCCGAACCGTGGCCCAAGCAGGTTGTACTTCGTCGGAGGCGACGTATTGCCAATCCCTGGGTCGCCCTGGAACGCAACGTCCGCTAGCGCCTGCGGGAACACCTTCGACTGGTATCCCGGCTGGAATGTCACACCTTCCCCATCGACCTCACGCCAGGAGAATGGCAGCTCATAACGGAAGCCAAGGTTCAGTGTCAGTCGTGATGTTGCTCTCCAATCATCCTGCGCATACATGTACAGTGCATATTGCCGTGAGGCCAGGTTGGTCGAGTTGCCCACGACCTCTTGATACTGCAGCCCTAGCAGGAAGTCCGCGACTGTTACCTCTGTGTTCTGCTGCTCAGACTCAAAAAACGGCACCTGGTCAAAGCGGTGCAGGTAATCCAGTCGCAGGAACGTAGCACCGAATTGAAAATTGTGGTTTCCGTGCGTCCAGTTCAGGTCGTCGTCGAGCTCCTCATTCTGGTTCACCGTCGCCGAATTGCCGGAACTGGAGCCGCCGATCGTAAACCGGTCCGTCGCTTCCATCTTGGGCAGGAAAGGGTGTCCGGGCTGCGAGTAATTGGCTCCCAGGTCTGAGATCGTTGTTTTGTCCGTCGGAAGGATGATGTACGTATAGCGCTTGTAGCCTACACGCAGGCTGTTCAGTACATTGGGCGTCAGTACCCACGCATCGTGGATCATCCCGGCATAAATTCCGGCGACATTCAGGTCCGGCTCATAGTTAGCCACGCCTTGCCCCTGGCTCACGCTATTGGAAGTGACGTCGTTCTGATTGGTCACGTAAAACCGCGCATCGATCGTGTGCCGTCCCAGGCTCCAGTCAACGCGCGCCAGGCCTTCCTGGTCGTTGCGCGGCTGGGGGTTTCTCGAAATCGCTTGCAGCAACTGGCTGCCGGCTACCTGCTGTGTCGCCACCGGTAGATATTTGTTGGCAAACGCCGACGTTACTGGATTGAAGCAGAATAGGGGCAGCTCAGGTGTTGGCAGATGTTCTTGCTGGCTGCTGGTAAATCCCGGCGTGCTCTCGTAGCTCTGCAGCGCGGTCAGGCACGGACTGGTTCCTGTATGCCCCGATTGCAGCCATGCCGCATTGAACGTCGATGCAGCCAGTGATGAATTTTTGTAGACCGGATTTGTTACCGCCGTGCTCGGTGTCACTGGCGAAGGGCAGCTCACCGGGTTATAAACATAGCAGAAATCCGCGGTGTAGTTGCCGCACTGTTGCCCCGCAAACGGACTTCCCGCGGCACATAAATGAGGTGTGCCCGGCGCGTCGAAACCCAATTCCGCATAGGAAGGTGTTTCATCTTTGGCTACCAGCTGCCCCGCCAGCCGCAGGTCCTGGTACGAAAGGAAGAAGAACAACTTGTCGCGCTTGATGGGTCCGCCAATATTGATGCCAAACTGGTCGGAGACCAGGTGCGGGTTCACATGTGTCAGGTAATCTGCCGCATTCAGCGCCGCATTCTGGTAATACTCCCACAAGTCCCCGTGAAGCGCGTTCGTTCCACGCTTGCTCAGCACGTTAAACACACTGCCGGAGTTCCTGCCGTACTGCGCCTTGTAATTGTTCAGCAGCACGCTCACTTCTTCGAGCGCAAGGTGCGGAGGATAATTCAGTCCCGTGTTGTAGAAGGTATTGTTCCAGATCAAGCCGTCAAACAAAAACAGGTTCTGGTTGCCACGCGATCCGGACACGCTGTACGTCGGCCCGCCTGTGTCGCTGGTAAACGTCGTCGGCGCGTTGACATTAGTCACGCCCGGCAGCAATGCCGCCATCGACACAATGTTTTCGCCGTCCACCGGCAGGCCTTCCACCATCTGCGGATCGATCATCGTTCCCAGCGTTGCCGACCGCGTATCCAGCGTTGTTCCTTCGGCCTGCACCGTCACCTGCGCTTCAACCGCTCCGGCATGCATGTGCGCATCCTGGCGCACGTTCGATGCCGCATCCACCTGCACATCATTCACGATGTATGTTTCAAACGTCGGCGCCGAAACCTTCAGCTGGTAATTGCCGATTGCCACCACCGGGAACAGGTATTCGCCATGAGCGTTGCTCTTCGTCGTCACCTCGCTGCCTTCGCTGGTTTCAATCAGCGTCACCACGGCGTTCGGGATTACCGCTCCTTGCGCGTCCACCACATTGCCGCTCACTGTCCCGGCGTTCTGCTGCTGCGCCATGCCGCGCCCACCGGCCAGCCATAGCAGTACCAGCGCCGTAGCCAGCAATCCGCGCCCCACGCCCTTCGCAATTCCCACTAAAATTCTCATCTGCAACCGTGTTCCTTTCAAACTCACTGTTTCCAATCCGCCCACCAAAATATCCCGCATCGTCTGCTCGTTTCTCATGATGGCGGCATCCCTCCCAGGTAGGCGTAAGAATGGCTTCCGCCCCTTTGCAACAACGCCTGGATATTCATATCCGGAAACCGCCGCAGGTACGGCGTCACCCAGATCACATCCTCGCTTTTAATTTTTGTGCCCTCCGGCGTATCCTGCTCTGTTCCCGCCTTCGCCGCAAAGTAGTGGTTGTCCACCAACCCTGCCATGCTGCGCGAAACCAGCAGGTGCAGCATGTTGTGGTCGTAGGAATACAGGTCCAGCCCGTTGGCTTCACCCATCTCCGCCATCGTCACCAGCGGTGCCAAAGCAAACAGGTGATAGTGAAGCGCCCGTTGTCCGCGCGCCATCTCCAGCGGCAGCGTCCCGTCAGGAGCAATGCGGTCTACACCCGCCTTATAAGTCCCCACGCCCCAGTCAAAAAGCTTTTGGTCGTCGACTGCGATCCCTGCAGCCATCACCGAAAATCCGGCCCAGTAATAGTGGTTGTTCTGCGAGTCGGTCGTGTTCTTCGCGCGCCGCCCGTCGAACCATTCCTGCACCTGCTGCGCAATCGTCTTCATCCACGCCTGCACCGCACTCGTCTGCTCAGGCGTCGCACCTGATGCCGCGCGCACCTTCAGGTAGCTAATCGCCAGCCCACCCAGCGTCCAGTTCTGCACATAATTTGCCTGGTTCGACGACATCGTTCCCGTCATCGCATTCGCCGCAGCCTGCGTCTCCAGCACCTGCATCACGCACGCAGCAGCAGCAGAACTGCCGTTCCTCTGGAACTCGTCGGCTGCATGTTCCGCTTCTTCCATTACGCCCATAAACTGCTTTTGCGCCGCGTCATAAGCCGCCTTGCGCTTAGGGTCGATAACCGAATGCTTCGCATCGGAATAAAAATCGCTGGCTTCGATGTCATGTGGCAGAGCGTCCACCTTTGCGCAGTGATAACTCACATCCGACACCTTCACTACATGCGCATCCCACGGAGACTTCAGCGACTTCGGAGGCGCAGCTGCGCACGCCGGCATCACGCACCCAAAGCACAACGCAAGCGCCATTAGCGACTGCCATCCCCTCATGCCTCGGTTGCCTCCAAAAATCACACATGCTCCATTAAGTTCGCTCTTCGGCTTAAAACCCGTTATTTTGCTCTGGGCTGCTCGTAAAGCGCTTGCATAGGGCATCCAAAATACTTCAGTGAACGGTCGCAGCGGATTATATCCATGCCAACTCATCACTGACAAACCCTCCTCTCGCCGTGCCCTTTTATCCCGAAATCGGTCCGCGCCTAGAAACTCATTTCCCATTGGAATCTCGCCGTCTTCTCCGCGCTCTTGGTGGACTCCAGCAACCTCTCGCCGCGCGCCTCCAGCGTTCCCTTGTCCACGCTTCCCGGTTTTCCGGGGCCCATCACCACGTTGCTTTCGATCTTCGCGACGGCATCCTTCGGTTCAACCAAGGTCACCTTCAACTGCGGCGCGGCAGCTCCAAATCCAAACCGCCCTGCCCCCGTCTGCTGGATCTTTGTGTCCGAGTGCATCGCCTCTTCAAACACGCGCGCCTGCGAACTCGCAATTGCGTCGCTCACGCTCAGCTTGCCGTTCGCATACTTCAGCGTCCGCTCAAACTTCGTCAATCCCAACGACGCCACATAAACCCCTGCGCCCTCACCGGTAAATTCGAATCCCTTCGCGTCCGCCTTCACGCTCGTCAGCCGCGCCGTATTCAGTTGCGCATAAGGAATCCCACCCCACACATCGTGTGTTCCCTCTGCACCCTGCCCATGCCCATCCACCAGCAGCGTGTTGTGCTCCACTGTCTTCGGCGTTCCCGCATATCCCGAATCGCCCGTCAGATACGCGCCCTTCGCATACAGGATGAAGCTGTTCACATCTGGATGCACATGCCCATCCTCCAAATGCCAGTCCGGATATTTCTTGATCAACTCCGTCGTCTCGTGTCCCTCCGGCGGACCGCATTTGAACGCCACAGCCGTTGCATTCGCGTTCCAGTCCGACCGCCAGAACACCACATCTGCATCTTCAAACCTGTGCCACGTTGGCAGCTTCGCAATCGGCGTGCTCGCCAGCTTCTCGTCGCGCCACACAACACTCCACCACTCTTCTGCATTCGCCTGGTGCAGCGTGTTCTTCATCCAGTCTGCTACGCCCTGTATTTCGGGATCGTGAAATTCCTTCGCCAGGTCATATAGCAGGTTGTAATTCGTCAGGTAATGTCCGCCCGGGTGCGAACGGTCGTAATCCTCGCCCTGCTTCGCGCGCGTAATCGGTCCGTCGTACACATCGCCAAAGTCGAACGATTCATCACCGCCCGGCAGCAACGCATGAGCTGCATACAGATGCATTTTGCGCATTCCCGGCAAATTGAAAAGGTCTTCGCCCGTCACATGCTTCTGTGCGTCGAGGTAGTGAATCAGCCACGGCGTTGCAAAAATCCAATATTCATATCCCTCGTAGTAATAGCCATCGTGCGAGTATGTCGCCAGCACTCGATCGAAAATCGCGCGCGAAACCTTCGCCCACTCCGCGGCTTCCGGCACTTCGCCGTATACCGCATACGCCGCAATCCCCAACCCTGCCATCGGAATAAACGTGTGATTCTGGCTGTACGAAATCGTCCGCCCAGGTTTTGTCTTCCACATCTCGTACATCAAGTGGCCCTGCGTCGCGATCTTTGCGCGATACTTGTCACGCTCCGCCGGCGTAAGGTCGTTATAGAGCAAGTCATACCCCATACCCATCCCATACAACAAATGCCCTGCCGCCAAGTCCGTGTTCGGCTTGTTGAAGCTGTAGCCCCACACGTCATAGCTCACCGCCGCGTCCATATACTTCTTCGCGGCGTCGAGATATTTCGCATCGCCTTCCATCTTGTAGGCAAACGCCGCTTCAATAATTCCCATTGCGACTTCGTTCTGCGCGCGCCGCAGCTCCGCAGGCGGCGGAGGCGGTGGCACCTTCAGCGCGCGAATATCCATCAGCACCTTCGCCCACTCTGCTTTGTCGACGCCGTGTACCTTAACCTTCAGCGCGTCCAACTCCGCCGCCGTGAAATACACCCGCGGATGCACGCCCATCAGCTCCGGCTTTGGCTTTGCGATCACGCTTGCCTCAAGCGCTGCCAGCGGCGCCGGCCCTTTCGCGTTTTTCTTGTCCTTCGGCCCCAACGACTCACCCGCACCCTGCGCCCACACACCCGTCGCTCCAACCACCGCCGCCAAAACCACCGCGCCAATCAACCCAATCCGTCGCATCTCAACCCCTCAACTTCTCTTTCTGTATTCCTTCGCGAACCTTGCTTTTACCTTTGCGCCCTTTGCGTTCAAAGCCCTTGCTTTTGCCTTTCGCTGCGTTCCGCCGCGCTCTCTGCGCCCGCTGCGTTTGCCTTTGCCCTTGCTTTTGCCCTTGTTTTTCCCTACTCACTATCCACGAATCACTAACCCCTGCCTTTTGTGTTATCGTTAGCACCCGATGACACTACCACACCCAACGCATACTGGAAAAGTGCGTATCCCCGGTCTCCGCTGGTACATCATCGCGCTCATCTGCATCATCACCTGCATCAATTACATTGATCGCTCGTCCGTCGGCCTGCTCGTCACCGACTTCGGCCCCAAGCTCGGCATCACCCGCCAGCTTTACGGCAATGTCGCCACCATCCTTCTCTTCGCCTACACGCTCTCGCAAGCCGTCTCCGGCCGCCTTTACGACCGCTTCGGCGCGCGCATCGGCTTCTCCGTCTCCGTCTTCGTCTGGTGTTTTGCCGCGATGGCCCACGGCTTCATCGCCGGATACGCGTCCTTCGCCATCTGCTCGTTCTTCCTCGGCCTCGGCGAAGCCGGCAACTGGCCCGGCGCCGCCAAAGTCATCGCCGAATGGTTCCCCCAGCGCGAGCGCGCCACCGGTATGGCCATCTTCAACTGTGGAGCCTCCATGGGCGGCGTTCTCGCTCCGCTCCTCGTCGCACGCTGGCTCGATCCCCTTCTCGGTTGGCGCAAAACTTTTATTGTCATCGGATGCCTCGGCTTCTTCTGGCTCGCCGCGTGGCTGTTCGTCTACCACCCTGTCAACCGCCATCCACGTCTCACAAACGACGAACGCGAACTCATCGAGCTCGGCCATTCTTCCTCGACATGGCTTCAAGCGCCACCCGTCATGCAGCTTCTCAAATTGCGCCAGACATGGGCCATTCTCATCGCACGCTTCCTCGTCGACCCCGTCTGGTGGCTTTACATGCTCTGGCTTCCCACCTATCTCAAAGACGCGCGCCATCTCGATATCAAAGCCATCGGCGCTGCTGCCTGGGCGCCGTATCTCGCCGCTGCTGCCGGCGCTCTTTTCGGCGGTTGGCTCGCTGGTCGGCTCATCCGCGCCCGCTTCTCCGTCAACAAAGCACGCTGGATCGTCATCGGCATAGCCGCCTGCATGATGCCCTTCGGTATCTTCGCCGCACACGCTGCAACAACGGCCCACGCGCTCGAATGCATCGCCGTCGTTCTCTTCGGCTTTCAAATGTGGATCTCCAACGTGCAAACCTTGCCATCGGATTTCTTTCCCACCAACGCCGTCGGCACCGTCGCCGGCATGGGAGGCATGGCTGCCGGAATCGCCTCCGGCATCTTCATCCTCTTCACCGCGTCCATGGTCGCGCACTTCGGCTACAACTTTGTTCTCACTCTCGCAGGAGCGGTCGCCCCCATCGCTGCCATCCTGCTCTTCCTCATCGCCGGCCCTATCCACCGCCTCGAACTCGAACCAACCACTAAGCACTAGACACTAACCACTCAGAGGAGCTTTATAATGTCCACCGACCCCACCCATGACCTCCACTCAACCGTCGCCATCGTCTTCGGCGGAGGCCGCGACATCGGCGCCGCGATCTCTCTCGCACTCGCCCGTCGCGGCGCTCAGATTGCGCTCACCTACAACAGCTCCAACCCCGCCGACACCATCGACGCCATCACCGCTCTCGGTCATGCGCCCTTCGCACAGCAAGTCGACGCGCTCAACACCGCTGCCGTTCGCGCCTTCGCCATCGCCGCGCAAGAACACTTCGGCAATCCCATCAACATCCTCGTCAACGTCGTCGGCGGCCTCGTCGCTCGCAAAAAGATGGACGAAATGGATGACGCCTTCTGGGACCACGTCTTCGCGCTCAACGTAAAATCCATCTTCGCGATGACCCAGGCCGCGCTTCCACTCATGGCCGATGGTTCCACCATCGTCAACGTCAGCTCGCAAGCCGGCCGAGACGGCGGCGGCCCCGGCGGCATCGCTTACGGCGCAAGCAAGGGCGCGCTGATGTCGATGACGCGCGGCCTCGCCAAGGAACTCTCGCCGCGCCGCATTCGCGTGAACGCTGTTTGCCCCGGCATGATCGCTACCAAGTTCCACGACGATTTCACCAAGCCTGAAGTCCGCCAGCGCGTCGCCGGCATGACTCCGCTCGGTCGCGAAGGCCAGGCCTCGGAAGTTGCCGACCTCGTCGGCTACCTCGCCGGCCCAACATCCAGCTTCGTCAACGGCGCCTGCGTCGACATCAACGGCGGCATTTTGTTCAGCTAAGCGCAATCCGGGTGCCCCATGTCCCTCGCATTTGGGGACATGGGTTCGCAGAATTTCTGGGTGCCCCATCCTCGACACGCAGTTTTATCGCGTGGCAGGGTGGGGTTATTCATCGCACACTTCCTTCGCGAAACTTGTCTTAACCTTCGCGCCCTTTGCGTTCAAGACTTTTGCTTCCCACTATCCTCTATCCCCTACCCACTATCCCCTGCACTTCCCCGTCGACTCCCTCACCACCAGCTCGCATTCCATCGTCCGCGTCTCACCCTCTTCCGACAACTTCCCTTCAATCTTGTCCAGCAGAATTTTTGCAGCGAGCCTTCCTTGCTCGCGGATCGGCTGCCCCACCGTCGTCAGCGCAGGAGTCCAGAAAGCCGCCAGCGGAATGTTGTCGAAGCCTGCCACTGAAAGGTCTTCCGGCACTTTTATCCCCAGCGTATGCGCGGCCCGCATCACGCCAATCGCCGCGGAATCATTACGCGCCAGCACCGCCGTCGGCAACTTCTTCATCTTCGCCAGCCGCATCATTCCTTCGTAGCCTTCTTCCTGCGTAGCAAAGGCGGGAGCATACTCAGGCCCCACGGTGTATTCCATCCCCACCGTCAGTCCTGCCTTCTCCAGCGCCGCACGATACCCCTGGTATCGCCGCAGCGCAGGTGCATCCTCTGCAGCAATTCCTACAAACCCAATCAGCCGATGCCCCAACTCAATCAAATGCATCGTCACATCGAACGCGCCCTGCCAGTGGTCGGCAGTCACGCAATCCACCTGCGCGCCCTTCACCTCGCGCCCCACCGTCACCATCGGAATGCCTTGAGCCTGCAACTCGCGCAACAGATCATCGCCGGCATCCGTCCGCAGCGTCGCCACCAACAGCCCGCCTACGCGGTGGTCTACAAACGACTGCAACCCTTCGCGCTCATGGTCCACACCTCGCCCCGCCAGCGCGATGAACGGCGTATATCCCTCCGGCTCCAGCACGTCCTTCATGCCTTCCACCAGCTCAGCTGAAAACGGATTCGCAATATCCGGCAGCATGATGCCCACGGCCTTCAACCGCTGACCCTTGAGCGATCGCGCCAGCATGTTCGGGCGGTAATTTAGCGCGCGCGCCGCAGCCAGCACACGCTCGCGCACATCCTGGCTCACATAGCCTGACCCATTGATGGCGCGTGATGCAGTCATCGCCACCACCCCCGCCTCGCGTGCGACATCCGCCAGCGTCGCCGGCTTCTTGCGCACTGCGCTGCCACCATCCGCCTTCGCGTTAGGAGCCTTACTCTGTTTTGTCTCCGCCATGAGCTACCATGCTAACGCAAACATGCCGCTTCTTTTCTATCCTATATCCCCTACTCACTATCCCCTGCTTCTTCATTCATCACCAGCGCCACCGCGCTGCGCAGCCGCGCCGCATTTCCTTCGTACGCCGGCCGCACCGGAGGCCGCGAAAGTGCGCTGCGATGGATCTCTTCTTCCACCAGCGGCCCCGCTATATGCCACACCGTTGTGATGTCTCCAACGACAACAATCTCCGCAGGCGCCAGCGCAGATGCGATCATCCTCATCCCTCGTCCCAGGTACATCGCCATCTTGCGCACCGCTTGCAGCGCCGCAGGGTCGCCCGCCTGCGCCAGCCGCAGCAGCGCTTCAAACGTCGGTGCTCCGCGGTTCGGCGCGCTCTCACTGTAATAACGAAGTCCTGCACGATTGCTCGCCATCATCTCCCAGCAGCCGTGGTTCCCGCACGCGCACACTGGCCCATCTTGCTCAAGCTGTACATGCCCGAACTCGCCGGCCATGCCGCCATCGCCACGCAGCAGTTGTCCATTGGCAAAAATTCCCGTGCCGATTCCTTCGGCCACATTCACCACCACCAGGTCGTGCAGCCCATCGCTATCGCCGAACCACACTTCACTCAGTGCGCATGCATTCGCGACGTTGTCCATCTCCACACGCAGCCCTGTAGCCTTTTCAATCTGCGTCTTGATGCTCAACGCAGGCCAGCGCAGGTTAGGCGCAAACACCAGCTTCTCGTGCCCAGGGTCCGCTCGTCCCGGCAGACTGATTCCAATTCCGTCGAACGACTTGTCCTTGTTCGCCACCATCATGTTCTTAATCGCGCTGATGATCGTCTTCAGTGCCTTGCCCGAATCATCCGGCAGCACCACGATGTTCTGCGCAACCACGCGCCCACCAAGATCGACTACCGCAACCGCCGACTGCACCGGATGAATATCCAGCGCAATCACCGCGCGCTGATCGTTCAACTGCAGAAACGTAGGCCGCCGGCCGCGAGGCAGCCTTGCCGTCTGCCCTTCCAGCACCCACTTGCCCTGGATCAACTCTTCCGCAATCAACGACACCGTCGACCGCTGCAACCCCGAAACCCGCGCCAGGTCCGCCCGCGAAATCGGCTGCCGCATCCGGATCAGGTTGAAGATCAGGTTGCGATTAATCTGCCGGGGCGTCTTGTTGGAAGCCGTCTGCTTCCGCGTAAATGAAAACCTTTTCACGCCAAAAGCATACAGCAGCACCGGCGTCACTGAACATTGCGTACATTGCGTTTAAACATTGCGCACATTGCGTTCAGCTTTTAACTCCCCGCTCCGTCGGCGCCAGTAATCGACCTTTGCGAAACTTTCCTTTCAACCTTCGCGTCCTTTGCGTTCAAAGCCTTTGTCTTTCCCACCACGACATCCCTCACCCCATTCAGCTATCATTCCTCCGAACCGCGAACTAACTCACTCATGCTCACACGCCGACACTTCCTCAAATCCGCCGCTGCAACCGCTGCCCTCGCGCACCCTCTCTCGGCGTCCATAGTCCGTCCGTTCCTACAAGCCGCAGCAAAATCCGGCGACACCACCTCCGTCAAACAACTCGACAACTGGAACCACTACCGCGACTCCCTCGCCGGCCCCTGGGAGGCCTGGCACGGAGACGAGATCGCCACTTGGGAAAAGGTCACGCTCCCCCACTGCTTCAACCACTACGACGCCTGCGATCCCGACACTCCTTACTACCGCGGCCAGGGCTGGTATCGCACCTCTATCCCCAACACGCTTCCCCCAAACAATGGCCGCGTCCTTCTCCACTTTGAAGGCGCCGGCCAAACCACCACCGTCTGGATCAACTCCCAACTCATCGGCACGCACGTCGGCGGCTACGACGAATTCGTCTTCGACATCACCGATGCCCTGAAATCCGCACCCATCAAAGGCGCGATCAAACAACCCGACAACACCCTCGCCCTCACCGTCCTCACCGACAACTCCCGCGACCTTGAGCGCAGCCCCTCCGACCTCAGCGACTTCTCTCTCTACGGCGGCGTCTATCGCAAAGTGCATCTCGTCACAGTGCCCGCCGTCTCGATTAAATCCGTCAGAGTTACGCCAACTGTAAGCATTGAAGATTCAAAGGCTCGCATTAAGATTGAAACGGAACTTTATGATCCTCTGAAAAAGTGCTGTGACCAATCAGCAACATTCATTCATGTCAAAAATTCCTCGGGCAAAGAAGTCTTTTCGACCATCGGGCCTGCAAATTTTGAGTTCACTCTAGAACACATCGAACTCTGGTCGCCTTCTTCTCCAAAGCTCTACACAATTGAAATCGACTTCGAAGCAAATCATCATGACGCTCCACATACAGAGCGCTTCGGCCTCAAGCACACCGAATGGGTCCCACACGGCCCCTTCAAGCTCAACGGCGAGCGCCTTCTCCTCAACGGCACGCAACGCCACATGGACCACGCGTCCTTCGCCGCCGCGCAGCCCGAAGACCTTATCCGCGAAGAGTTCACGCTGATGAAAGCCATGGGCGTCAACTTCGTTCGCCTCGCTCACTACCAGCAAACAAAATTCGTGCTCGATCTCTGCGACGAACTCGGCATCCTCGTCTGGGAAGAATCCACCTGGTGCCGCGAAGGCATTGGCGACGCACAGTGGCAGGCGCAAACCAAAACCGCCTTCACCAATCTCATCAACCAGCATTACAACCACCCCTCGATCCTCATCTGGGGTCTCGGCAACGAAGACGATTGGCCCAACGAATACCCGGCGTTGAACAAAGAGGAAATTCGCAAATTCATGCAGGAGATGCACGACCTCGCGCACTCACTCGACCCCACGCGCGTCACTGGCTTCCGCCGCTGCGACTTCGCCTCCGACATCCCTGACGTCTACTCGCCCAGCATCTGGGCCGGCTGGTACAGCGGCCTCTACACCGAGTACCAGAAGTCTCTCGAAACCTGGCGCGCAAAAGTTCCGCACCTCATTCACATCGAGTGGGGCGCGGACTCCCACGCTCGCCGCCACGCCGAAGATCCCTACGCGCACATCCCGCACATCGCCACCGGCCAGGGCACTGCGGAAACCGGCCTCGCCTACCGCGACGCAGGCGGCCCGCCACGCATCTCTCGCGATGGCGACTGGTCCGAGACCTACGCCTGCGATCTCTTCGACTGGCACTTGAAAACGCAGGAGACACTCGACTGGTTCACCGGCTCCGCCCAGTGGATCTTCAAAGACTTCACCACGCCGCTCCGCGCTGAAAATCCCGTTCCGCGCATCAACCAAAAAGGCGTGCTCGAGCGCGACCTCACGCAGAAAGAAAGCTACTTCGTCTTCCAGTCGTATTGGACCGATGCAAACTCCGCGCCAATGGTCCGCATCTACGGCCATACCTGGCCCGTCCGCTGGGGCAAATCCAACGAGCCCCGCACCGTCCGCGTCTACTCCAACTGCCCTTCCGCCGAACTCTTTCTCAACGGCAAATCACTCGGCATAAAGAAGCGCAACTCACAAGACTTCCCCTGCGCCGGTCTGCGCTGGGAAACGCCCTTCGTCTCCGGCAAAAATCATCTCAAAGTTGTCGCCACGTCCTCTACCGGCAAAACCGTCACCGAAGAAATCGACTTCACCTACCAGACCGCGCCTTGGTCCAAACCCATGCAGCTCAAACTCGCACAAACCTCTCTCACCGCCACCACCAACACCGTCGAAACCACGCTGCACGACGCCTCCGGCAATCTCTGCCTCGACTCACGCATCCCCGTCCGCTTCTCGCTCGCCGGCCCCGGCATTCTGCATGACAATCTCGGCACCAGCTCCGGCTCGCGCCTCGTGCAGCTTTACAACGGCCGCGCTCAAATCACTTACACCCACGCCAACGGCCCCAACACCATCGCCGTCACCGCCGAAGGCATCACCACCGCCTCCCTCACCCTGACTTAAAAACTTCGCGAACCTTGTCTTTACCTTTGCGACCTTTGCGTTCAAAGCTTTTGCACTTGCTTTTGTTTTTCCGAGGACCCCAATGCTCACTCGCCGCCGCTTCACCCAACTCACCGCCGCCCTCTCTATTTCCAGCACAATCGGGTACCCCCACGCTTCAGCGTGGGGCTTGATGCCCAAAGAGACGGAAGGGGTTTTAACCCCCGAGGCTGCCCCCGTCATCACCGCCGCCGAAATCGCAAAGCTCGACCACGACCGCATTCTCACCGCCGCCAACAAGGCTCTCACCGAAAAACCCATCACCATCACGGCCTATCATTCCGATCGCACCAAGGCCGGCCCGCACGACTACTTCTCGCAATCCGACTATTGGTGGCCCAACCCCGACACCAGGGACGGCCTTCCCTACATCCGCAAAGACGGCCTTTCCAACCCCGACAACTTCAACGACCACCGCCTCGCTCTCATCCATCTCTCTCTGCTCGTCCCGCAACTCACTGCCGCATTCCTGCTCACAAAAGACCTCAAATACGCGCACCACGCCGTCGAACACCTTCGCGCTTGGTTTATCACTCCCGCCATGCGCATGAATCCCAATCTCGAATACGCGCAGGCCGTGCTCGGCGTCTCCACCGGCCGCGGCACCGGCATCATCGACACCCTGCATCTCGTCGAAGTCGCTCGCGCCATCCGCCATCTCAAAATGACCACCGCGCTCGCTGCCGCGGACGGCGACGCCATTCAGCAGTGGTTCGCCGAATACACCAACTGGATGATGACCAGCAAAAACGGCAAGGACGAAGAAGCCTCCACCAACAACCACGGCACCTGCTGGGTTGCGCAGGTCGCCAGCTTCGCTGCGCTCACCGGCAACAAGGAAGCAATGGACCTCTGCCGCAAACGTTATCGCGAATACCTGTTACCCAACCAGCTCGCCCCTGACGGCTCGCTCCCGCTCGAACTCGCACGCACCAAGCCTTACAGCTACTCTCTCTTCGATCTCGACATCCTCTCCGTCGTCTGCCACATCGCATCTGACGAAAAAGAAAATCTGTGGACATACAGCATCCCCGCCTCCGCGAGCAAAGCTCCCAAAGGGCCCGCTGTCCCCGCAGGCGTCCCCACACCCAATCCCGCCACGCCTATCGTCTATCAAAAAGCCGTCGACTTCTATTTCCCCTTCATCGCCGACAAATCCAAGTGGCCCTTCCCGCACGATGTCGAATACTTCGACGATCTCCCCAACCGCCAGCCCAGCCTTCTCTTCGCCGGCATCGCTTATAACGAGCCGCGCTACATCGCACTCTGGAAAAAACTCTCCCCCGATCCCAAAACCGCCGAGATCGTCCGCAATTTCCCCATTCGCCAACCACTGCTTTGGATTACTCCGGTCTAGCCCACTCCGTTTTAGGACTGTCATCCTGAGCGAAGCGCGTAGCGCGAAGTCGAAGGACCCCGAAGAATTTCGTGTCACCCATATCTTCAATCCATTCAACCTATGGGTGCCCCGTTCATGCTCAGCTTCATCGCGCATGAGCGGGAGAACAAACGCCGTCAATCCCGCAACAACATCATCACCAGCAACACACCCTCACTCACAAACAATCGAAACGCAGCTTCCTGCCCATTCCACGTTGCCGACTGCCACATCAAAAACCACTCTCCACCCACAGTCGTGAACGCCACAAACCACAGCAGCATCCCACTGGTCAGCGCAGCGATAGCCACGCGCTTCGCTCGCGCAAACTCCACATCATTCCCACGCATCGCACGCACCATCGCTACAACACCCCACCAACTCAGCGCCGCGTTCACTGTCTCCCACGCAATCACGCCCAGATAAAACGCCAGTTGCAGCGCAGGCGAATGGATCGCCCTCCACATTCCGCGATTGCCCGCGAACGTCGAATCCATCGACAGCACATGCCGCACAAACTGGTAGTTCGATTCAAAATCCGTTACGTTGTCGAACACCACCAGCGTGAAGTACACCGCAACCGCAGCCAGCAACAACATCTTCGCCCAGCGCGCTGTCATGATTTCTTCCTCCACGCCGCCATCGCTTTCAGCATGCGAGGATCGGTAAATAGCGCCACGCACTTCGCTTCTTCCAGCGGCCCATCCACCACGCACTTCATATCGCCGCGTTCCACTACCTCCCGCGCGCTGATACGAATCTGATTGCAATACTTATTCGCGTCCTCAATCGACGCTCCATACACCACGCGGTCCACGCCCGCCCACAGCGCATCGCTCATGCACATCGGGCACGGCTCGCACGTCGTATACAGCGTGTATCCCTTCAGCGATGGCGACTTCAGTTTCGCGCACGCCAGCCGCATCGTCCTCACTTCTGCATGAGCACTCGGATCATGCTCCGGCCCCACCTGGTTCTCTGCCCGCATCAGCAGTTCGCCGGTCTTTGTATCCCGCACCTCCGCGCCAAACGGAGTCGGGTTCGCCGTCGCCAGCGTCTTCGCCGTCCAGTCCGCCAGCTCCCGCATCCGCGCAGCATCAACAGGGTCGACACGATCAGGTGGGGCAGCCAACAATCTTGGTGCAGCCCCCATCGCCACCAAAACACCCAGCCCTTTACCTAGAACACTCCTGCGGCTCAAGTCCATTTCTGCCCCTTTCGTGCCATCCAGATTTTGGTTTCTTGTGCTCTCACTTTAACCCATAACCCGTAAAATTCATGCAATGGCCCTCACTCCCATCGCTGCGCTGCGCGACCGCTATCTCCGGGGCCAGAGCACGCCCACCGCAGCGCTCGACGAGGCCTTCGCACACTCCAACGCCAACGCGTCCGAGAACACCTACCTCTCGCAGAACAAGTTCTGGTCGCTCAATCAGGCATCGCGCCTTAAGCCCGATGGCGCTGAAACCCAGCTCCTCTTCGGCATCCCTGTTTCCTTAAAAGACTGTTTCGATCTCACCGGCTCGCGCACCTCTTCCGGCTCGCGCTTCTATCAATCGCAACCCGCGCCTAAAGAAGACTCCACCGTTGCCGCGCGCCTGCGTCAGGCCGGCGCCATCATCACTGGCAAAACTCACATGCACCAACTCGCCTATGGAATCACCGGCGAAAACCCCGACTTCGGCGACTGCCTCCAACCCGCCAACGCCGCACTTCTCACCGGAGGCTCCAGCTCCGGCGCAGCCGCCAGCGTGCAGGAAGGCTCTGCACTCGCCGCCATCGGCACAGACACCGGCGGTTCCATCCGCATCCCTGCCGCGCTCTGCGGCCTCGCAGGTTATCGCTCGTCCATCACGCTCAACACGCCGCAAATCTGGCGCGGCGGCCATCACCTCGCGCCCTCAATGGACACCGTCGGCTGGATCTACCGCGATCTCCGCGACGGCCCGCTCCTCGCGCAAGCACTCTTCAACCTCGACCCCGTCGAATCTTTTGCCCAGCTACCAGCACTCACCGGCCTTCGCATCGGCACACCCAACGACACCTTCCTCGGCACGCCCGAGCCCGCCGTTGCCGAAGCTCTCGCCACCATGCTCGCGCGCCTCACCGCTGCCAGAGCCGTCTGCTCCACCTTTGACGCCACAATGTGGAACACCGCGCTCGATATCTACTCACCCATCGTCGCGCTGCAAGCCGCCAAGCTTCATCGCGGCAACTTCCACCATTTCGATCCCGTCATCGCCGCTCGCCTCGAAGCTGGCGCGGCCACCGATCCGCAGCAGGCCTCCGACCTCTTCGCCGACATGGAAACCTTCCGCTCCCGCACCTCCGCGCTCTTCAATCGCTTCGACTATCTCCTCTACCCCTGCGCCCCCATCACTGGGCTTCGAGCTGACGACGATCATTCAGCAGCCCGCACCGCCATCCTCCGCTACACCACGCCTATCTCTCTCGCCGGCCTTCCCGCCATTACGCTACCCTTCCCTGGCGGCGTCGGCCTGCAACTCATAGGCCCACTCAACTCCGACGCCAAACTCCTCGCCCTCAGCTCCACCCTCGCCCCTCTCTTGCCTTAAACATTGCGCACATCGCGTTTCAACATTGCGAACATTGCGTTCTAGCTTTTGCTCTTCGCCGCGTCCATCGCGAAACCGCCGCGTCCACCGCGTTAAAGCTTTTGCCTTTGTCTTCTTCTACCCCTTGCAATCCCTCACGGCCTAACAGACGCCACCGCCGCCGCACTCGTCACCTTGTAATCCTTGTACTCAATCGTCAGCACGGCTTTTCCACCCAGCCGTGTCAGGCTCTCCGTATGGTTTTCCATCGGCAGCCAGAACTCTCCCAGGTGCGTATACGTATGCGCAATGTTCGTCTGCTTCACCCAGAAGGAAGGGTTCTTCGCAGGCTCCGCTGCAATCCGCACTACTGC
>Ga0206848_1096_pt1 | contig 21233 bp, 23 predicted proteins | sample Alteio_BWOrgCont_18_FD_152635 | JGI IMG/M metagenome (GOLD analysis project Ga0206848, IMG submission 152635) | Enriched cells from forest soil in Barre Woods Harvard Forest LTER site, Petersham, Massachusetts, United States -... | ecosystem: Environmental > Terrestrial > Soil > Temperate forest >...
CCAGCGCGGCTACCACAATCATATCCACCCGTATGGGGATAATGCCCTTAGTATTCTCCCGCTCAAAATGGGTCGATTCTATCAGCCAGTCGGTAATGTTTAAAAATTCGGTGGTATTAAAATGATATTTGCGGTTGTTCTTCAACTCAAATTCGTTGCCTTTTTTCAGCTCGATCACCTCGGCAAAAGTTTCAAAAGCGCCGGATGAGCCTACTATAGTGGTTATATCAATACCGGCCGTAGCGTCAAACAATGGTTTTAATGTTTCTTCCAAATAGTCGTTTAGTTCGCCTATTGATGAAGCAGGGATAGGGTCAATTTTATGAAATTTATCCATCAGCCGCGCCGCGCCAATTTCAAAGCTTTGTTTCCATTGTATTTTTTCATTGTTGCCCAAAATAAACTCCACGCTGCCGCCGCCAATATCCAGTATCAGCGAATTTTTATCGCCCAGGCATTGGCCGGCCTTTACGCCATCATAAATATAACGCGCCTCATCATCACCGTTAATCAGTTCAATTTGTACACCTGTTTTAGTTTTAACCTCGTCAATAAAAGCTTTACCATTACTGGTAGTACGCAATGCCGATGTTGCCGCAGCCTTTATGCGCCCAACTTTAAACTCCTCAATGCGCTCCTGGAATTTCACCAATGTATCAATACCCCGCTTGTACGCCGCAGGTTGAATAATGCCGTTGTTGATACCGCCTTCGCCCAGCCTTACGGGTACGGTGGTATGAAACAGCTCCTCGGGCTTTGCCGCTTCACCGCGCGCAATTAATAAATGGAAGGTATTGGTGCCAAGGTCCATCACGGCAACAGGCTTTGTTTTATCGGTCATAAATGCCTAAACGGGGTTGGGGGATAATGGTTTTTGCTAAAGGGCGATTAATTAGTGATAAGCTCTGGCGTATCGCTTTGCAATATTTTATTTGTTTTATTTATAATATTCAGGATGGCAAATAATGGTATCAAATCTGCTAAATTTATATAGCCTATATAAGATGGAATATCATGTGATGCAAGCGCGCTAAAAGGGATAATTAGCTTTATAGCTGCCATAATAATTAGTGCTGTGCCTAAAAATTTGTAAGGCTTGGCTAACAAGCTGTTTTTTACCTGCAATGTCATTATCAGTATATAAACAATCAGTATTATATTAATCATCCCGAATGAAGTATTTATCATCATTTCTGATTGCAAACCAGGTGTTAGCAGGCCGCTGACAAATGCTATTATCTCAATCCCTAAAAATATGGAAAAGGGCGTTTGAATGGTGATTTTTTCGTGAGCAAACTGTAATACACCTATCAAATAATAAGTAAGAAAAATAAATGCTATCGAAGTAAAGACAATTAAAATGTACGGCGGCTGATAATTAATCTCTAATATAAAAATCAGCACAGTTACAAGGATACTTGCAATAGTTAGCCGCTTCATTAACCTGGTATTTGTTGAATTTATATTCATTGCACATTTAGGTTTGATATAAAAATAAGACTTATTTTATAAGTAATCACACTTATAAATAAATAAAATCAAACAAAAAAGCCCGAAACCATAAGGCCTCAGGCTACTATCTTTCGGACTTCCCGACTTTCAGACTAAACCTTACTCAAAATATTCCTTCATCCGTTCAAAAAAGCTTTTTTCGTTTTTGCCGGGGTTGGGTTTAAAGTTGGGCGAGCTTTGCAGTTGTTCCAGCAGTTCGCGTTCTTCTTTGCTCAATGCCTTTGGTGTCCAGATATTAATGTGCACCAGCTGGTCGCCGCGATGGTAGGAGTTTACTTCGGGTACGCCTTTGCCTTTCAGGCGCAGTATTTTGCCGCCTTGTGTGCCGGGCTCAATTTTTATTTTGGCTTTGCCGTCAATAGTCGGCACTTCAACGCTGGTGCCTATGGCAGCATCCACAAAGTTAATGTGCAGGTCGTATATAATATTGTTGCCGTCGCGTTTTAAGGTTTCGTGCGGTATTTCTTCAATCAGGATAATTAAATCACCGGGTACGCCATCGCGTGGGGCGGCGTTGCCTTTGCCGCTCATGCTAAGCTGCATGCCTTCGCTTACGCCGGCAGGTATATTTATAGTAATGGTTTCTTCGCCGCGTATTAAGCCGTCGCCATGGCAAACAGGGCATTTTGCAGTAATTACCGAGCCTTCGCCGTTACAGGTAGGGCAGGTGCTGGTAGTTTGCATCTGGCCCAAAATGGTATTGGTTACCCGGCGCACCGCGCCCTGGCCACCACAGGTTTTACAGGTTTGGAATGATGATTTATCCTTTGCGCCCGTACCATCGCAGGTTTTACACAGTATTTGCTTGTTTACTTTTATTTTCTTCTCGGCGCCGTTGGCTACTTCTTCAATAGTCAGCCTTACTTTAATGCGCAGGTTGCTGCCACGTGCTACACGCCTGCCGCCGCCCTGTCGACTGCCGCCTCCGCCAAAAAATCCTTCAAACGGACTGCCGCCGCCACCACCTCCCCCAAAAATATCGCCGAACTGGCTGAATATGTCTTCCATATTCATACCCGCGCCGCCATAAGCACCCGCACCGCCGTTAGGCGACTGCGCATTGGCCGCATGGCCAAACTGGTTATAACGCTGGCGTTTTTCGGGGTTGCTCAATACTTCGTAAGCTTCGGCTGCTTCCTTAAATTTTTCTTCGGCAGCTTTATCGCCCTCGTTTTTATCGGGGTGATATTTAATAGCCATTTTACGATATGCCTTTTTTATCTCATCAGCATCTGCGCCTTTAGCAACACCAAGCACATCGTAATAATCTCTTTTAGCCATGTATTTTTTTACTTATTGATTTGTTGAATTATTGATTTACTGATTTAAAATTTTTGCGATTTACATAATTAGTAAAATTGCCGGCGGTATAAACGCCATGCAACAATCAATAATTCAATAAATCAATAATTCAGTAATTAATTATGCTCCTACAATCACCTTGGCAAACCTTACCACTTTATCGCCCAGGAAATAGCCTTTTTCCATTTCGTCTATCACTTTGCCTTTCCACTCATCGCTGGGGGCAGGTATGTTGGTAATAGCTTCGTGCAAATCGGCGTCAAAAGGTTCGCCTATGGCTACCATGGGCTTTAAACCTTTTTGTACCAGGGTGTTATTCAGTTTATTATATATCAGTTCAATGCCGGTTTTAACAGCATGAATATCAGTAGCGCTATCCATCGAGCGGAACGCACGTTCAAAATCGTCTAAAACAGGCAATAAGGCAACAATAGTATCCTTGCCCTCGGTTTTACGGGCTTCTTCACGTTCTTTTGCAGTCCGCCTCCTAAAGTTATCAAATTCGGCAAATAAACGCAAGTATTTATCATTGGCTGCAGCCAGTTCTTCTTTGAGTTTTTCTTCAGCGGTAGGGATTGCCTGCTCTTCAGCATTTTGTTCACTGCCATCCTGTATGTTTTCATCTACACCGCCTGCTAATATTTCAGGTGATTCCATGTCTTCTTTCTTTTTTTTCTTGAGCATATCAAAAATTTGGTATATAAATAGTGCAAATCAAGTATCCTGCCAGTTGTGTAAAAACGACAGCCTGTCAGAAAGTTTTCAGTTGGCAGTACGCAGTTGGCAGTTCTTAGTTTGCAGTTTTCAGTAGGCAACTGGCAATGTGTAGTTATAACGTATATAGGTTGCAATTAGCGGATTTGATTAGAATTTATACAGAAATCATTTGGCAAATCCCAGCACTGCCCACTGCAAACTGGCAACTGCTCACTGCCCACCGGCAACTGCAAACTGTCTACTGCAAACTGAAATTAACGTCTTCCAAAACCTTGCCGTTTTCGCATTTGATAATGCGCGATGGGAAGGTGCGGATAATGTGGTAATCGTGCGTGGCAATTAATACGGCGGTACCCGATTGCTGGCTGATCTGTTTCAATAACAGCACAATTTCTTCGGAAGTATCAGGGTCGAGGTTGCCGGTTGGTTCATCAGCTAATATAATTTCGGGGTCGTTAAGCAGGGCGCGGGCAATTACCACGCGTTGCTGCTCGCCGCCGGATAGCTCATGCGGCATTTTTTTAAGTTTGGAACGCAGCCCTACTTTTTCAAGCACATCAAGGGTGCGGTCGGCTATTAGTTTTTTATCAGTCCAGCCGGTGGCGCGCATCACAAATTGCAGGTTTTGCTCAACCGAGCGGTCGGTCAATAACTGAAAATCCTGGAAAACAATACCCAGCTTACGGCGCAAAAAAGGAACGTCGCGGGTGGCTATTTTATCCAAATCGTACCCGCAGGCGTGGCCCGTGCCTGCCGCGATGCTTAAGTCGCCATAAATTACCTTTAATAAACTGCTTTTGCCCGAGCCTGTTTGGCCTATCAGCCATACAAAATCCCCCTTATCCACATGCAGGTTTACGTTTGATAACACCAGGTGCTTTTGCTGAAAAATATCAACATTGTTGAGCTTTATGATAGAGTTTCCAATCATCGTATTATAATTCTAATTTTAATATCTGCCCAAACGGCAGCTCTTTAACAATATTCATTATATAGTCGGCCCTATCGGCTAAACCCACCTTATCCAGCGATTTCTCGGGCCTATCTACCCTAAAATAAGCCAGCAGCGTAAACTTATCATCCCTAAGTTGCACATAATCGGGTATTTTGGCTACGCCTTTAACTTTAATAATATACATTTTTGAGTTGAAAGTTTAAAGTGCAAAGTTGAAAGTATTAATTATAAATTGATTTTACTTTCAACCTTAAACTTTCAACTTTTAACCTTCCTCCAAAGGTATTGTTATTTTACAGTTTTGACAAAAAATCCATCGTATCAATCCCATCGGCATAATCCCATAATTTGGGTTGCTGGCTTTGGCCGAAACTTACTACCTGACTGCTTACTTTTAATGGCGCACCACTAACCACGCATTGTATTTGGTCGCTTTGGGTGTTGATGATAGTTTCCGCCTGTTTTAAATCATCATAATTGCTGTAAAATAAAACCGAAAGCGGCGATACCAAATTTTCATCGCGCTTAACCAATAAAAATCCGTTATCCAGGTGCTCCTCGCGGTTTACCAGGTAGATGGATTTATTGTAGTCGTAATTGTTATTGTATTTGTGATGATGGATAATGCCCTCGTAACTTTGTATCGATTCAAAAAAGAAATTAAAATTATAATCTTTCGGCACTAACAGTTTTGATACGTTACGGCAACCAAGTCCGTAATAATCAAAAATATCGTGGCCAAGGGCGTGTAATTGTTCTGCCGATTCATTGCCGGTTAATATGGCTATGCTATTGCGGTTTTTGCGGATGATATTGGGCACCTTGCCAAAATAATAGTCGAAATAGCGCGAGGTATTGTTGCTGCCGGTGGCAATAACCGCGTCGAAATTCTCCAGCCGCTCCACAAAATCATATCTCCCGGCAAAGCTGCTGTCAATATCAACCAGCTTTTGTAACACGTATTTAATGAGGCGGTTATCTTGTGTTGATGATTTAATCAGGGCGTAATTACCCGTTACCATCGTGCATAAAACATCATGAAAGCCTACCAGCGGTATGTTGCCCGCAAGTATCAACCCCACCTTTTTAGGCTCGTGATTATCCAAATTATATTTGCCAAGCCATGTGGTTAAATCAGCCTCGTTAAGCATGTTGCCTATGGCAACAACCGCCTTGTGCACATTAGCAGGGGTAAACCAGGCATTATAGTATAATTCGTTATTAATGATATCTGTTAGTTCGTCATCAGGCTGGCTTAGGTAATTTCCTAAATCTGATAATGAATTAATTAGTGTATTAGCTATAATTTTTGACATATATATGGTATGTATGTAAACCCTTGAACTGTTTTTTTGTTATATTTGCATACTTTGTTTAAATACTGGGCAAAGGTAATTGAGAATATAAGATATTTTAGAAAATATGGCGATTATAATCACCGATGAATGCATTAACTGTGGGGCCTGCGAACCTGAATGCCCAAACAATGCAATTTATGATGCAGGGGCTGCCTGGCGTTTTTCCGACGGTACGGGTTTAAAGGGTGTTATTGATTTTGGCGATGGGGTTACTTTAAATGCCGAAGAGTCGCAAGCGGCGCTTTCGGACGACATTTATTATATAGTGCCCGATAAGTGTACCGAGTGTGTTGGTTTTCACGACGAGCCGCAATGTGCAGCAGTTTGCCCGGTTGATTGCTGTGTAGATGATGAAAATGTACGCGAAACCCAGGAAGAATTGCTCTCCAAAAAAGAGTGGCTTCACATGGGCGAATAAATATTAATAATATTATATAATCAAAGGAAGGCATATTGTCTTCCTTTTTTTTGTTAGTTGTATTTATTACATTTATAAACTGATATTTTCAACCCTATAACTAATATTTAAACAATCAGTACCCTGATTTTTTTATGGAATACGGTATTTGTAACCTGTCTGTTATCCCACTTAGGGCCGAGCCTAACGAATTGAGCGAAATGGTTTCGCAGGTTTTATTTGGCGAAACGTTTGAAATTTTGGAGTGGGTTGAAAAGTGGGCCAGGGTTACCACCACTACCGATGGGTATACCGGCTGGGTAGGCCGCTTGCAGTTTACCATGCTGGGCCATTTGGCCTACCAGCAATTAAAACGCGAACCTGCTCCGCTAACCTATGGGGCAATAACCCAGGCCTGGAAACTAACAGATAACAGTATATTATACCTACCTATAGCCAGCTCATTGGCTTTTTTGGAGGGCAATACCTGCAAAATTGGTAATGATAAGTATGAAATTATTGGCCCTAAAGGCGATGTTGATAATTTTGCCACCACAGCCAAATCATTTTTAAACGCGCCTTACTTGTGGGGTGGCCGCACACATTTCGGTATCGATTGTTCGGGTTTTACACAGGCGGTATTTAAATTGCATGGCGTAAGTTTAAAACGCGATGCCGGTTTACAGGTTGAACAGGGTACCACCGTTGATGATTTAAAACATGGCAAATTGGGCGACCTCGCATTTTTTAATAATCCCGAAGGCCGCACTGTTCACGTAGGTATATTGCTTAACAAGGGGCAAATTATTCATGCATCGGGCAAGGTGAAGATTGATAGTATAGACGAAAATGGAATTTTCTCCGAAGAAACCAAACGCTATACCCATAAGCTTTTTGTAATAAAACGGCATGCAAAGCTGCTTGGCCGTATTACCGCTTAAATACTAAAATTGTATTTGCCACAAGATGATACGCTTATCATCACTTACCGAAATTAAATCATCACCATTCCACAATACTTTGTTTATGGATAGGTGGTGCGTTGCATGCCCTTTTTCGCGGCTGATAACTTTGTAGAGCTTAAAATCATCAGACCCCCATATTTTTATGCTTTTATCCATGCTGGCGGTAGCAAAATAAGGCTGAGTGGGGTGGAAGGCAATGCTGTTAACCGCGAATAAATGCGCTGCTATGTTTTGCAGCAGTTCGTACGATTTTGTATCCCATATTTTTACCTGCGCATCACGACTGCCGGATATCAGGTAATCATTATTTGGCGAATACTGCACCGAAAATACCGGCATGCTATGCCCCGGTAATGATTTGATAATGGTATAATCTTCCAAATCGTACAACCGCACCAAACTATCGCGACAGCCAAACGCCGCCTGCTTTTCATCCGGGGAAATGCTGATACAGCGTATGGTATCAGTTGATACCTTTATTTGATGCAGAAAATTGAGTGTGTTTAAATCCCATATAGAAACCGTGCCATCTTCGGATGCTACCAAAAATTCCTTTTTGCTGTTAACAGATTTTATGTCGAATATCGGTTTCTGATGCTGCCGCAGCGATTTAATTACCTTTTGCTCCATAAAATCAAACACTAAAACCTCGCCGCTGCGCAAACCGGCAAATAAATAGGGAAAACCAGCCGGGCAATGGATAGCATAAACAGAACTTGCAATCGGGAACATTACCTTAATAAAAGCGTTATTCTTCAAACTCCATTCCACCACACCCTTATCATTGCCGCCGGTAAACAATATCCCCGGTTTCTGCGATAGCTCCGCAGTAAAAATGGGGTTACTATGCCCGGTAAGTTCTGTTTTTTTTTGTACGGTAATCATTTTTGAGTTGAAAGTTGAAAGTTGAAGGTTGAAAGTCGACTATTCAAACATTGAACTTTTGACTTTTAACTTTCAACTCAAAACCTATTTATGTCTTTCCTCTAAATTCTTAGCAATCCGCTCAAGGGTTAAGCCCTTTTCTTGCAGCAAAACCAGCAGATGAAACACTAAATCGGATGATTCATTAATCAAATCCGTTTCGGTTTCGGCAAGAGCGGCTATTACAGTTTCAACAGCTTCCTCGCCAACCTTTTGGGCGATTTTATTGAGGCCTTTGTGGCGTAGCTTGTTTACATACGATCCTTCCTGCGGGTTTTCGTACCTGTCGGCAATAATTTGCTCTAATTGCAAAATAAAGTTTTGATTAAACTCAGTTTTAAAGCAACTGCGGTCGCCGGTATGGCAGGTAGGGCCGTCGGCTTTAACTTTTATCAGGATGGTATCGTTATCGCAATCAATAGCTATACTTTTAACATGCAAAAAATTATTGCTTGTTTCGCCCTTAGTCCACAAACGGTTTTTTGAGCGCGAGAAAAACGTAACGATATTTTCCGCTACGGTTTTATCGTAAGCTTCCTTATTCATATAGCCCAGCATCAGCACCTCTAAAGTGTGCTCATCCTGTATAACTACCGGCACTAAACCGTCGGTTTTATTAAAATCTATTTCCATTCTTCTTATAATTATTACCCGCAGCCTGTGTCCTCACAGGCTTTGTATATTGTTTGTGAGGACACAAACAACGGGTTACTTCCATTCTTCTTTTGTAATTGTATAAATAACACCCGGATGGCAGCTACAGTCTTCTTCGCTACTATAAGTCATACCCAACTTTTTAAACACATTTATAGATGGTGTATTCTCTTTCATCGCCATACCGATAATCTGTTTCAAATTAAGGGTATTAAATCCGTAATCCATACATACTATTGCGGCCTCAGTAGCGTAACCCTTACCCCAGTGGCGCTTTAGCAAGCGGTAACCAATATCAAACTCCTTTTTATCTTCCAGGTACTTTAAACCGCACCAGCCTATATAATCGCCACTTTGTTTATAAAATATGTTTAAGCGCCCCATGCCGTAGTTTTCATAATTGTGGTAGTTGCGTATAAACTGTAAAGCTTCATCTATAGATTTATAAGCAACCTGGCCCACATAACGGGTAACATCGGGGTCGCTGTTTAATTCAAATAAGAGTGCAGCATCCTGCTCTTCAAATTGTTTTAAAATTAAGCGCGATGTTTCCAGGACAATAGGCATAATGTTTAATTTTTGATTGACTGATTTATTGAATTATTGATTTTTAACTCAGGTAAAATTAATCACTAATCACTAATCTCTAACCACTAATCACTATCCCTAACTTCAATATCATTCTGCCTTAAAACCCTTTTTAAATCGGGTATCAAAATCTCGCCGTAATGAAATACCGATGCCGCCAAAGCCGCATCCACATTAGTTTTTTCAAATACATCAACAAAATGCTGTACCGAACCAGCCCCGCCCGAGGCAATAACCGGGATATGCACAGCATCATTAATAATTTTTAACAAACCATTATCAAACCCTGATTTGGTACCATCATGATCCATCGAGGTTAGCAATATCTCGCCCGCGCCGCGGCTTTCAGCTTCCAGTATCCAATCCAATGTTTCTTTTTCTGTTGGTATACGGCCACCATTCAAATGCACAATATTTTTATCGCCCGATACCCTTGTATCCACCGCGATAACCACAAACTGAACGCCAAATGCCCTGGCCAATTCATCAATCAATGCCGGGTTACGCACCGCAGCCGAGTTGATGGAGATTTTATCAGCACCCGCGTTAAGCAAAGCATCCGCATCAGCAATTTCATTTATACCGCCGCCAATGGTAAAGGGAATATTCACCTGCCTCGCGACAGCCTTAACCAACTCCACCATAGTTTTACGGCGCTCGTGCGTAGCTGTAATATCCAAAAATACCAATTCATCGGCACCCTGGCGTGAGTAATTCCAGGCCAGCTCAACCGGGTCGCCGGCATCGCGAAGATCTACGAAGTTTACGCCCTTTACAGTGCGCCCATTCGCAACGTCTAAACAAGGGATAATTCGCTTGGCTAACCCCCCCCGCCCCCTAAAGGGGGAGCTAATATGCGTATTTATGGATTCCAAAACTTTTTCTAAATTATTAAATACTTCATTGTTGGTAAAACGCAATACCTTTAATCCCTGTTCTTCTAAAAACGCCTGTTTTTCAATATCATTTTGTTTGATTTCGGGTAGATTGTGAATGCTGCCATCTAACTCTATCACAAGTTTGTGCTGATGACAATAAAAATCCGCAATATATCTTCCGAGTGGGTGCTGCCTCCTGAATTTAGTTTTGTTGAGCTTTACATTTAAATTAGCCCATAAAGCATTTTCAGCAGGCGTCATGTTGTACCTCAATGCTTTTGCATTTGCAAAAATTTCAGCATTAGCATCAAGAAACAATTTCTTTTTCATTTAGCTTTAAGCTCTTTTGCTCCCCCTTCAGGGGGCTGGGGGGTTAAATGGATATCAAACTCTCCAAATTCCAGTTCTTTATCTCATCAATACTGATATGCCCCTCATAAATAGCTTTACCCACCACGCAGGCTTCAACTTTAATATTGCTTAACTCTTCAATATCAGCCATAGAGCTTACACCGCCCGAAGCAATCAGTTTAATAAATGGCGAATGGTCGAGCAGTTTGCGGTATAAGTCAACACCCGCGCCACCTAATTTGCCATCCTTATTAATATCAGTACACAAAAAGCGGAAGAAGCCTAAAGCCAAACACTTGTCAACATAATCCATTAGTTTTATAGGCGAACTTTCCATCCAGCCGGAGTATTTGATTACTTCATCCAGCACATCAATGGCAATTACCACCTGGCTGGTGCATTTATCCTTGCCGCACATGGTTTTGCTCAGGTCGGTTAAAAAGCTTGGATTAGTAAGCGCTTGTGTGCCTACAATTACACGGTGCACCCCGGCATCTATCAGTTCTTTAACCTTTTCAATGCTGCGTATGCCGCCGCCGTATTGCACCTGCATATCCGTTTTCTTTATTACATCAAACAAATATTGCTGGTTGCTGAAATCGTTTTTTGCGCCGTTAAGGTCGATGATATGGATGAAATTGGTGCCGTATGATTGATAACGCTCAATCATCTCTTCCAGGGTAACATCATATTCGGTTACCTGCCCGTAATCGCCTTCGCGCAGGCGGACTACCTTTTTATTCAGAATATCTATTGCAGGAATAATGTACATGTTTGTTATATTTTTGAGAAGTTAGTTAATAATACTTCGCCGTACGTGCCCGATTTCTCGGGGTGAAATTGTACGCCGTAAAAATTATCCCGCCAAATTGATGCCGAAAATTTATTGTTATATGTTGTTGACGATAAAGTGTATGCTTCATCGTACTCAATAAAGTATGAATGTACAAAGTAAAAGTGTGAACCCGTGGGTATATTTTTAAAAAGCGGGTTTTGTTTTTCAATGTCAACCCGGTTCCAGCCGGTGTGTGGCACCTTGTAATGCGGACTATCCTTAAAGCGCAAAGTTTTTATGGGGAACAAATTAAGCAGGTTTGCATCGCCTTCTTCGGAGTGGGAGGTAAGCAGCTGCATGCCCACACAGATACCCAAAACAGGTTTATCCAAAGCTTTAATTTTAGGGATCAGTCCGGTGCTTTCCAGTTTGTTCATAGCAGCGCCTGCATGGCCCACGCCCGGTATAATAAAACGGTTATACTGTTCAAAATCAGCTTCAGTATTTACCATGCCATAAGCAATGCCCAACCGCTCTAAAGCTGCAGTTAGTGAGAATATATTCCCGGCGCCGTATCGTATGATGCCTAACCCCCCCCGCCCCCTAAAAGGGGAGCTATCTGGCGGGTTAGGATTATCACCTATATTATCTTGTGCTATTTCACTCATGCTAATCAAAAACTCCCCCTTCAGGGGGCCGGGGGGTTATAGCACGCCTTTCGTGCTCGGTAAAACCATATTATTTACATCCCTTTTTACCGCCATTTTTATGGCTTTGGCAAAGGCTTTAAATATCGACTCAATTTTGTGGTGTTCGTTTAATCCTTCGGCTTTTATGTTGAGGTTGCATTTTGCCGCATCGCTGAAGGATTTGAAGAAATGGTAAAACATTTCCGTAGGCATTTCGCCAATTTTCTCGCGCTTAAACTCCGCATCCCAAACTATCCAGTTGCGGCCGCCGAAATCAATAGCCACTTGCGCCAGGCAGTCGTCCATAGGCAGGCAAAAGCCGTAACGCTCAATGCCCCTTTTATTGCCCAGGGCGGTAGCAAACACTTCGCCTAAGGCAATGCCGGTATCTTCAATAGTATGGTGCTCATCAATGTGTAAATCGCCCTGTGCTATGATCTCCAGATCAATATTGCCGTGCCTTGCAATCTGGTCAAGCATGTGGTCGAAAAAGTGCAGGCCGGTGCTTACTTTGGCATCGCCTTTACCATCGAGGTTTACTTTGATGTAGATATCAGTTTCTTTAGTAGCGCGGCGGTGTTCAACTACGCGGTCGCCCAGTTTTAAAAACTCGTAGATGCGTTCCCATTCTGTTGTTTCCAGGGCAACGGTTGTTTTTATTTTTGCATTTTCCTCGGCGGTAAATTCCTTATCGCCCAGGCCGGGATTGTCATTCAGCCAAATGGCTTTTGCACCTAAATTATAGCCCAGTAATACGTCGTTTTTGCGGTCGCCAATAGTGTATGAATTTTTGAGGTCGTATTTTTCGGCATCAAAATATTGGGTAAGCAAGCCGGTGTTGGGTTTACGGGTAGGGGCGTTATCTGCCGGCCAGGTACGGTCTATACAAATATTGGCAAACTCAACGCCTTCATTTTTTAGCGTGGTGATGATGAAGTTTTGCACCGGCCAAAAAGTATCTTCAGGATACGATGCGGTACCCAAACCATCCTGGTTAGTTACCATTACCAGTTCAAAATCAAGCTCGGCAGCAATTTTGGGCAGGTATTGCAAAACATGCGGGTAAAACTCCAGCTTGGCAAACGAATCAATCTGCTCATCAGCGGGTTCTTTTATCATCGTGCCGTCGCGGTCGATAAATAATACTCTTTTGGGATTGCTCATTTGTATTGCTGTAAAGTTTTAATTAATACCTCGTTTTCGGCAGGCGTGCCTACGGTTATGCGCAGGCATCCTTCACACAACTCTACTTTCGACCTATCGCGCACAATAATTCCTTTCTCCACCAAAAAATCATAAATAGGTTTTGGCCCCGTTGTTTTAACCAGTATAAAGTTAGCGTCGCTGGGGTATATATCTAGTACAAAATCAAAATCTTTAATGCTGAGCACCAGTTTATCGCGCTGTTCCAGTATTTCTTTTATCCAGCCGTTTACTTGTGCCACATTTTCCAAAGCTTTCAGCGCCAGTTCCTGCGATGCTTCGTTAATGTTATAAGGTGGCTTCACCTTGTTCATTATCTCGATAATTTCTTCGCTGGCAAAGGCCATGCCAACACGCAGTCCGGCCAATCCCCAGGCTTTTGACAGGGTTTGCAGTACCACCAGGTTGGCATATTCGGTAAGCTCCTGTATAAATGTTTTTTGGCGACTAAAATTAATATACGCCTCATCAATCACAATTAGACCATTAAAATTGGCCAGCAATGTTTCAATATCGTCGCGGTTAATGGAGTTGCCGGTAGGGTTATTGGGCGAACAGATGAATATCAGCTTGGTATGCTCGTCAATGGCCTCGGCAATACTCTCTAAATTCAGCTGGTATTCTTCGGTGAGGTTTACTTTGCGGGCCTCCACATCATTAATATTGGCCGATACCTCGTACATGCCGTAAGTAGGCGGCACAATAATCACATTATCCACCGCCGGGTTACAAAAACTGCGGAAAAGTATGTCGATAGCCTCATCGCTGCCATTGCCCAAAAATATATTACGGACAGGCACACCCTTTATCTCGCTTAAACGCTTTTTAACCTTGTATTGCAGCGGGTCGGGATAACGGTTGTATTGCTGTTGCTCCAATGGCGAACCATAAGCATTTTCATTCGCATCCAAATACACGCTGGCCTCGCCCGTAAACTCATCACGCGCGGATGAGTAGGGTGTAAGGTTGAGGATATTTTTCCTGGTTATTTTGTTGATACTAAACATATGCTGTTTTCTTATCGTCATTGCGAGCGCCAGCGTGGCAATCTTCGACATGTAGGCGGCGAACTTCTCTATCGAAGATTGCTTCGTGCCTCGCAATGACGTTTTATTATTTTTTCATTCGGAGGGTTACCGCATTCCTATGTGCCTGCAAGCCTTCCAACTCTGCCAAAACCTCTACCGTTGGCCCTATATTTTTAATTCCTTCCGGCGTAATGTGCTGAAAGGTGATCTTCTTCACAAATGAATCAACCGACACACCCGAATATGCCCTGGCGTACGAGCTGGTAGGCAAGGTATGGTTAGTGCCCGATGCATAATCGCCAACGCTCTCCGGCGTTAAATTTCCTAAAAACACCGAACCGGCATTAATAATGTTTGCAGTTTGCAGTTTCCAGTTGGCAGTAGCAAGGATAAGATGTTCCGGCGCGTATTGGTTGCTGAAATCCATCGCCTCGTTTAAATCCTTTGTTATCACGATGTACGAATTGGCAATAGCCGTAGCTGCAATGGCCGCGCGTGGTAAAATGGGCAATTGCTTATTTAACTCATCCATCGCCTGCTCTGCTATTTTAGCGGAGGTAGCCACTAATATCGACTGGCTATCCACACCATGCTCAGCCTGCGCCAGTAAATCGGCAGCGATGTAGGCAGGGTTGGCGGTTTCATCAGCAATTACCAAAACTTCCGAAGGTCCCGCCGGCATATCAATAGCCGTTGTGGTGGTTGACTGTATGATAGTTTTTGCCTTGGTAACAAACTGGTTGCCGGGGCCAAATATTTTATCGGTTTTGCTGATGGTTTCCGTGCCATAAGCCATGGCGGCTATGGCCTGCGCGCCGCCTGCAAGGTATATTTTATCAATATCCAGTAATAGGGCTACATAAGCGACAAATGCATTTACACTACCGTTTTTTTGCGGCGGGGTACAAACCACAATCTCTTTACAGCCTGCAATGCGCGCGGGGATGCCCAGCATCAGCAATGTGCTTGGCAATACCGCCGTACCGCCGGGGATGTATAAACCAACCCGTTCTATCGGCCTTAACTCGCGCCAGCAGGTTACGCCGGGCATAGTTTCTACCTTATCCTCAGTTCTTAATTGTGTTTGATGGAAGGCGTAAATGTTTTTATAAGCGATATCCAAAGCAGCCTTTTGCTCAGGCGATACGCCTTCAGCCAGCGTGGCAAGTTCATCTTTATTCAGGTATAATTTATCAGGCACTACACCATCAAACTTAAGGGCGTATTCATACAAAGCTTTATCGCCATTTAACTTAACATTAGCCAAAATCTCCTCCACAATATCGCGTATATGGTTTGCCGGGTCAACATTGCGCTGAACCAGTTTGGCTATATCTGCTGTGCTTAAATCTGAATAATTGTATGTCTTCATAACAGTTTTCAGTGGGCAGTTTGCAGTGGGCAGTTAACATAATTGCAAACTGCCTACTGAAAACTGCCAACTATAAAATTATCTTCTCAATAGGCATCACCACAATACCCTGCGCGCCGGCTGTTTTAAGCTGACTTATCCTGTCCCAAAAATCACGTTCGGGTATTACGGTGTGTACTGCTACCCAATCGGCCTCGGCCAATGGCACTACCGATGGGCTTTTTACCCCCGGCAGCAGCGCGGTTACTTTTTCTAAATTATCGCGATGCACGTTTAATACCACGTACTTGGTTTCTTTGGCCCGTAAAACCGATTGTATGCGCTGTACCAACTCTTTTATCAGCTCATTTTCACAATTTTTTTGGCTGCATATCAGTACTGCTTCGCTGCTCATTACATCAGCAAAAGGCACGAGACCGTTGCTTTTAAGCGTGCCACCGGTAGATACCAGATCGCATATAGCATCGGCTAAGCCCAGGCCGGGTGATATTTCTACCGAACCGGAAATAGTGCGTATATCTGCCTGTATGCCTTCCTTGCTCAAAAACTTGCCTAAAATAACAGGGTAGGTGGTAGCTATTGATTTTCCGTTCAACTGGTTCAGCTCCTGGATGGAATTGTTGTTGGGCACAGCGATTTTTAACGAGCATTTACCAAAACCCAGGCGTTGCAAGTAATTTACCTCTACCTCGGTTTCTTCAATCACGTTTTCGCCGACTATACCTAAATCGGCAATGCCATCCTGTACGTATTCGGGGATATCATCATCGCGCAAAAAAAGTATTTCCAGTGGGAAGTTTGATACCGGGGAGATAAGCGAGCTCTTATAGTTCTCGAAGTTAAGGCCGCAGTTTTTTAGCAGTTCAACGGATTTTTCGTTGAGACGACCCGATTTTTGGATCGCTATTTTTAATGTTTTCAAATTTTGATGGAATTAAACTATAAATAAACAAGGGTTCGTGCTTCGCGTAGAAACAATACATTATCTGATCACCACATGGTGGTGATGGCTAAGATGAAGATGATGTAATACGAAACCGTTCATTTTTTTATATAGTTAAACAGGTAAGTTGCTGCAAATATAGGCAGATATTCAAAAAATGCAACAATAAATAAGCGGATGGGTTTTATTTAATTGAATTTGGGCGGAAAATCAATAAACGATTGTTTAAAATCCTTTTATTTTTTCCAAATCAGCAGGCACATCAATGGCGTGGGTTTCCAGTTCGGTTTCGGCGACCTTTATGCGGTAACCGTTTTCTATCCATCGTAATTGCTCCAGGCTTTCAGCTTTTTCCAGTGGCGAAACGGGTAGCTTTGTTACCTGTTTTAAAATATCAGCCCGGTAACCATAAATGCCGATGTGTTTAAAATAGGTATAATGTTTCAGCCACTCATCGGGTTCATAACCGCGCAGGTAGGGCAGTGGCGTGCGCGAAAAATAGATAGCCTCGGCGTGTTTGTTAATGATAACCTTTGGCGAATTGGGGTTATGCAATTCATCCAAAGTTTCGATTTTTTTAATCAGGGTAGCCAATTGCACATCGGCACTGGTAAAACAGGCCGCAACTTTGGTGATTTGTTTAGGGTCGATATAAGGTTCATCGCCCTGTATGTTGATAATTACATCGTATTGCGGATGCAAATCGGCAACCTCGGCGCAACGATCTGTACCGCTTTGGTGCTCTGTTGAAGTCATTACGGCAACGCCGCCAAATTTTATTACATGGCTAAATATGCGCTCATCATCAGTAGCTACAATAACCTCGGTTAACGAGGGGCATTTTTTTGCCTGCTCATAAACCCGCTGCACCATGCTTTTGCCGGCAATATCAACCAGCGGCTTGCCCGGAAAACGGGTAGAGGCGTAGCGTGCAGGTATAATGCCGAGTATGTTCATTTGTTGAGTTGAAAGTTGAAAGCTGGAAGTTGGAAGTTATGTGATTAAATCATACAACTTACAACACACAACCTGCAACCAATTTTAAAACAGCCCGTTTATCTCCCGCTCAATCAGTTGCATAACGGTGGCCATATCTTCGGTATTGTTGGCAAAGTCTATTACGTCTTTATCAATAACCAGCAACTTGCCCAGGTTATAACCTTTTATCCATTTCTCGTATTTCTCATTCAATTTGGATAGGTAATCTATCCTGATACCAATTTCATACTCGCGGCCGCGGCGCTGTATGTTGTTAACCAGCGTTGGTACGGATGCCTTGAGGTATACCAGCAAATCGGGCGGTTTAATATAGGCGGTCATGTTATCAAAAATCGACCGGTAGTTTTCGTAATCACGGGTGGTCATCAGGCCCATATCATGCAGGTTTTCGGCAAAAATAAAGGCATCTTCGTAAATGGTGCGGTCCTGTATAATATTGCGCCCAATTTTTTGGATATCAATCAGCTGGCGGTAACGGCTGTTCAGGAAATATATCTGCAGGTTAAAACTCCAGCGTTTCATGTCGTTGTAAAAATCTTCCAGGTAGGGGTTGTTATCAACCGCCTCAAACAAAGGGTCCCAGCCGTAGTTTTTTGCCACTAATTCGGTAAGGGTAGTTTTACCGGCGCCTATATTTCCAACAATAGCAATGTGCATTTAGTTCGTGGTTGTTTTATGGTTCATAGATCATGGTTCATAGATCATGGATGATGGTTCATGGCAATACTTTACTTGCATACAATCAGCACAGAAATAAAAACTCCGACTAATATACACTATGAACCATGAACTATCAACTATGAACTAAACTAAAAACTTCTGAAGCCAATAATTTCCCTCACCTCTTTTATGGTTTTTGAAGCGCTTTCGCGGGCTTTTTCGGCACCGTTGCCGGCTACTTTTTTGAGGTAATCCGTATCGTTAAATATTTCATTAATGCGCTCGCGGATTGGGGCGGTGGCAATAATCATATCCTCGGCCAGTTGTTTTTTTAAATCGCCGTAGCGTACGTTGCAAGTGTTGTACAGGTTATCAAAATGCTCGTAGGTATCGGCAGTTGATACCACCGCCATCAGGTCGAACAGGTTTTGTATTTCTACAGGTTTTTCCTGGTTCTCGGCAGTTGGCCCGGCATCTGTAACCGCGCGCATTACTTTTTTACGTATAGCCTCAGGTGTATCCGACAAAAAAACCGCGTTGCCTTCGCCTTCCGATTTACCCATTTTGCCTTTACCATCCAATCCTGGTATTTTTACCAGGTTGCTGCTGAAATTAAAAGCATAAGGCTCGGGGAAATACTCGTTATTGTACAGACGGTTAAAGCGGTTGCCAAAGGTGCGCGCCATTTCAAGGTGCTGCTCTTGGTCTTTACCCACGGGTACTTTGGTAGCACGGTGTATCAATATATCGGCAGCCATTAAAACGGGGTAGGTAAGCAGGCCGGCGTTTACGTTATCGGGCTGGGCGCGTACTTTATCTTTAAATGAAGTGCTGCGTTCCAGTTCGCCCATGTAGGCGTTCATGTTCAGGTACAGGTAAAGTTCGGTAACTTCGGGCACCTGCGATTGCACATATATGGTAGCCTTTTCCGGGTCGATACCTGCCGCCAAATACTCCACCAACACCTGCTTTACGCTGTTGTGCAGGTTAGCAGGGGTGGGGTGCGTAGTTAACGAATGCAGGTCGGCAATAAAAAAGAAGCAGTTATATTCATACTGCATTTTTATAAAATTTTGTATCGCGCCGTAATAATTACCCAAATGCAGGTTGCCGGTTGACCGAATACCACTAACAACAGTTTCCATAGGGGCGAAAGTAAGTATTTTTTCTATTTTTGATGGCGATGAAAGCGATATTGAAAAAAGTCCACATTTATTTTTACCAGTTTAATGTGGGCATTGTTTATATCATATTCTGGCCTTTAATGTATTACTTTTCGCGGAAACAGGAGCGTTACAAGCAAATGAATATAATGCGCGGCGCCTGGGGCTACCTTAGCTCTTTGTTTTCGGGCATCACCTATCGTTTTGAGTATGAACAGCCTATCGATTGGAGCCGTACTTATATCATCTGCCCCAACCATATCTCCAACCTCGATATAACCGCCGTAAGTATTATGGCAAAAAACAATTATTGCTTTATTGGTAAGGATGAGTTGCTGGAGGGTTTTGTTACCGGTTTATTTTTCAGGACGGTTGATTTACCCGTTAACCGCGAAAGTAAAATATCATCATTCAAAGTATTTAAAAAGGCTGCCGACCGCTTAAAAGACGGCATGACGGTGATTATTTTCCCCGAAGGGAGAATACCCAATCATTACCCGCCAAAATTAGCAGAATTTAAAAACGGCCCGTTTAGGCTGGCTATTGAGTTGAAAATACCGATTATCCCCGTAACCTCATTAGATACCTGGAAAACATTATGGGATAATGGGATGCGGCATGGCAGCAAACCGGGAGTTTGTAATATATTTGTACATGCGCCTATTGAAACCGCACATTTGACCATTGATGATGCCGATGAGCTGAAAAATAAAGTGCACGATATCATTAACCAAAAATTTGAGCATAATGAACATAGATAAGGAAACGGTTGATAAAATAGCCCACCTGGCGCGCCTTGAACTGGCCGAAGAAGAAACCGGCGAAATGATAAAGGACATGAACCAGATACTGGATTTTATGGCCAAACTAAACGAACTGGATACCGTAGGCATTGAACCCCTGGTTTACATGACCGATGAGGTTAACGTGTTCAGGGATGATGAAGTAAAACAGGTAATCACTACCGAAGAAGCCTTGCAAAACGCCCCCAAACATAACGATGAGTACTTTTTAGTTGCTAAAGTGATTGAGAAGTAGTTGGGGAGTTGGGAAGTCCGAAAGTCGGGAAGTCCGAAAGTCGGGAAGTCCGAAAGACGGGAAGTCCGGAAGTTGGAAAGATGAAATTTTTTACTTTCTGACTTACGGACTTTCCGACTTTCGGACTAAAAAAATAAAACGCTGTAACAAATCGAACACTTTATCAGTCAAATCAAACAAAAACGCATGGAGCCATTAATAACCATTAACGATATAGGACGCAAATATGTAATAGGCACTGAAGTTATTCACGCGCTTAAATCTGTATCGCTAACCATTAATAAAGGCGAATTTGTGGCATTGATGGGGCCCTCGGGTTCGGGGAAATCAACCCTGATGAATATTTTGGGTTGTTTAGACACACCAAGCAAAGGCAAATATATTTTGAACGGTATTGATGTGAGCCACATGACCGAAAATGATTTGGCCGAAGTGCGTAATACCGAAATTGGCTTTGTTTTTCAAACATTTAACCTGCTGCCACGTAATACCGCGCTTGATAACGTGGCATTGCCTTTAGTTTATGCAGGTGTTAGCAAAGAGAAAAGGCTGGAACGCGCCCGTAAAACACTCGAAAATGTTGGCCTCGGCAATCGTATCGACCATAAACCCAATGAGCTATCGGGCGGGCAGCGCCAGCGTGTGGCTGTTGCACGTGCGCTAATAAACGATCCATCCATCATCTTAGCCGATGAGCCTACCGGTAACCTGGATACTAAAACCTCCATCGAAATAATGGGGTTAATAGAAGATATCCACGAT
>Ga0206848_1098_pt1 | contig 20852 bp, 20 predicted proteins | sample Alteio_BWOrgCont_18_FD_152635 | JGI IMG/M metagenome (GOLD analysis project Ga0206848, IMG submission 152635) | Enriched cells from forest soil in Barre Woods Harvard Forest LTER site, Petersham, Massachusetts, United States -... | ecosystem: Environmental > Terrestrial > Soil > Temperate forest >...
AAATCATTTCGATCTAACAAGATGGCATAAAGAGCGCTTAAAATCACAGTCACAAGGGCTGCAAGGGAGGAATAGTGGGTTGCTGCAAAGACCATAATCCAGGTGACAAGGCAAGTGAGGGCGAGAGGCGGGCTTAAAACCAGAATAGCCCCAAAGGCTGTTGCTACTCCTTTTCCTCCCTTAAACCCAAGCCAAATCGGGAAAACATGCCCAAGGACGGCAAAGAGAGCGGCATATTGAGCGAGCGGCGGGGCAAAATAAGATGTAAAGAGAACGGCTGCTGCCCCTTTCAGAACATCGAGGAGGAGTGTAAGGATAGCAGGTCCTTTATGACCCAGGCGTAACACATTGGTTGCTCCAATATTATTTGAGCCTACTTTTCGCGGATCCTCTAATCCATACAGCCAGGTCACAAAAAGCCCAAAAGGAATTGAGCCTAATAAATAAGCAATTCCAAGGACAAGCATTTCTGTACCAATATCAAAGGGCATCGGGTTCTTTCTTTTTTTTGTTTGTTTACCACCTGACAAATTTTCCCTTTGGTGGCATTCTTGTATAGGTTACATAATTCGCTGATAGGTTTCAATTTTATCTTTCCTTTTACCCCTTAAATTGTCATCCTCGGGCTAGAAAAGGCTTGTTTTTCGTAAGAAAAACAATGGCTTTTCTTGACCCGAGGACCTCTTGATCAAGCCGAGCCCAAGCTTTAGAATATAAATCTAATGGATTAATGTGAAGAACTTAATCCCCCATGGAAAGATTTATGGGAAACAATCTGTGAGTAATGAGGTCCTCGGGTCAAGTAAATCCTTGTTTTTTATAAAAAACAAGGATTTTCTAGCCCGAGGATGACAAAAAATTGGGGGTTGTCAACGAATTTGTTGACCTTTACAAGGACACACCATGGGAAAATCTCCGGTGTTAATGTTATTTCTTATCTTATCTGTTCCTTCTTTAGGGAGGCAATGGTAAAGTGGGGTGAGAAACGGAATAAAAAATACACAAAGACCAAGGAGATCAGGATGAAATTAAAATTGATAGCTTTAGCACTTATACTGACGGCTTTTTCAATAAGCCAAGGTCAATCCCAAGGAGATCCGTTCCATTTCCATTCTGCTATTTGTAATGCTGTTCAAAATCTTATAAATCAAAAGACTCTTTCCCCAACTCTGGCATCATGTTGTAAGAAAGCTTGTAGGAATAATCAAAATTTAGCACCCTGTGTTAAAGGAATTGTCGGACCTAATCAAATCAATCATTATCGGCTAGACTCAGCTATCCTGAATTTGTGTACAAATTCGTATACAAATCAAGGGCAATGCGATATTTGCTGCGCCTTTTATACGACTTCGGTTTTGCATGATTGTAATGGATGTAGAGATTATCGGAATACTCCATCATGTTTCTGAACTTAATAAATAAGAAGCTCCAAGAATAAGTATTTTTGTACCCGGGGCATCGAATTCTTCTTTTTAACTTTTTCTTACTCTTATCTGTTCCTTCTTGAGGGAGGCAATGGTAAACTGGGAGGAGCTAATGGAACCAATAATACACAATAACCAGGGAGACCAGGATGAAATTAAGTTCAATTGCTTTAGCCTGTGCGCTTGTACTTTGTTCTCTTAGCCAGAGTTACGGGGTTGCAGAGACTCCAAAAACAAGATTAGGCAAGAAACAGTCAAGTTTACTACCTGGACAAAATCCTGATCAGTATATTTGTGAGCATGTTTCAAACCTTCCAGGAGGGGCCCCACCTTATTGCTCAACAGCTTGTACCCAAAAGACATCACTGGCTCCCTGTGCGGAATGGCTCAAATATATGTCTCAAAACTATTCTTCTAACTATGATCCACATATATACCAAGCCTTTATTACTCTAATCACATGTTATGGGAGTGGTAATAGTAGCTGTGATGTTTGTTGTGTTCTATATCCAAACGATGTCTCACAGTCGTGTAATTGTGCTGCGTATAAAATGGTTCCTCGTGCTAAAAGAGAATAATTATAGACGTTTTTAAGATCCCTCTTTTTCTCCTCAAAAAAATATGATAAGTTACAAAGGCCTAAGTATAATAGGTTAACAAAAAATAAGGGAGAATATAATGAAACTCAAACTTTTAACATTATTTTGTGCGTTAAGCTTAGTTGCTTTTGGCAGCGGCGTAAGAGCAGAAGAAACAAAATCACCTCAAGGTAGTACGATAACCGTAGCAGAAGAAGGTAAAAAAGAGGAAGAAAAAGCTCCTGGTTTTGGATGCCCATGTGGTTCTGGCGCAACCAATACATGTGGTGACACGATAAAAAATTCCTTCCTGCAATATTTTTGTCCAGTCGTTCAGTTGGCAAATCCTGATTGCGGAACGTTTTGTGGCAATATAAAGAGCGGTGCAATAACGCCCATTGCAACTGTTGAATCTTGTATGAACTATATATCATCAAACGCAGGCGGTATGCCTATTAAGACTTTTGCTGGGGTTGCCTGCAATGTTCTTTGTAGTGGATCGACTTCAATTTGCCAAACATGTTCAAGTCCGAAAACTCGTGCTGTTTGTGGACTTCTTTGTTGCCCGATATCTCCAGGTGACGTAACCAATTGTATGTCAAACAATAATGATAGTTGTTCAAACTATTTGGCTGGTAAGGCTTCAGCGCATATTAAAGAAAAAGCACTTTAATAAATTATTGCCTAGTCGAGTTTATAAAACCCACCCTTCGGGGTGGGTTTTTTTATGCCCCCTCAAAATTCCTTTTGCCATAGTGATCCAAAAAAACACAGGTCCTCTGAACCTTTTGGAAGACCTATGACGGAATCCCCATTCTATGATATAAGATTGATAATAAATTCTGGATTAACCCGAAGAGGAAATATGGACAAGAAACTTAAAAATATAACACTGGCGGCAATTGCTTTGGCTTGGGGGGCGTGCGCAACTCCATCCCTTTATGCCCAGCAGGAAAGTCCTGACCTTCTTGTGGATATCATGAACCGCCTTGATGCGGTTGAGGCGGAAAATAGAGAGCTGCGGGGGAAGGTTGAAGAAGCAGGCCATGAACTCAAGGGCCTTAAGCAACGGATGGAAACCCTCAATGCAGACATTGATTACCGTTTGTCAAATCCTGAAAGTGGAGGGGCAGGGGCTCCTCTGCCATCAGGAACAGGTGCTCCAGCGGTCGGGGCACTCGGCGGAGCTGGGGAAGGGAAAGAGACCACACCGGCTTTGAATTCAACCCCATCTGCCTCAAGTGGATCCGATGAATATGAACGTGCTCGTGCTCTCTTAGAGCAAGGGGATTATGAAGCTGCTGAACGCGCCTTTGCAGCCTTTGTTGCAGCTCACCCTAAGGATGAAAATGCAGCTACAGCCCAATATTGGCTAGGTGTTACTTTCTTTGTCCGTAATCAGCATGACAAAGCGGTTGCTGCTTTTGCTAAGGGGTATAAGGTCTATCCAAAGTCAAAGAAAGCACCCGATATGCTCCAAAAATTATCAAAGTCTTTAGCAGCCCTTGATCGGAAAGCTGATGCGTGCACAACACTCGATCAACTTTCTGGTGACTTTCCAAAGTTCCACACCAAGGAAGTTGCAGCTGACCGGAAAAATCTAGGGTGTAAGTAGGGTATTTGTTTAATCTTTACGCCGTTTTCCGCACAAGCGGTTTATACTTCACCCGGTGAGGCTGATCTGCATCCATCCCCAGGCGGCGTTTGTGGTCCACTTCATAAGTTGTCTTCAAATTGGATGCCTTGTACAATTTGTTTATTACTCCTTGATAAATATAGACTTTTTAAGATCGCGTATAATTGATAGTGCCTTAGTTGTTATTTTATCAAATTGATTTGTCGTATTATGAGTTAAAATTTGAGGCGTAGATTGATCCAATTCATTAAAGTTCATCACTTGGGTTTCAGAAAGGTTCTTGGCTAGAAATGGACTTTTATTAAGGTGGAATAGGTAAAAATGAGGTGAATACACTGTTTTGTCAAAAGAATATTCAGGGATAATTTCATCGTCATTTTGAGAAAATACAATTCTATCCTTTGGATCGTTACCTCCGGGGTGAAGAACTAACAAGTAATAGCCTGGGCTGGGGATTATCAAAGTTGTATTCAATGGACTTGAAAACGTTTTGTCGAATTCAAGCTTTATATTTCCCTTTTTTCGAAATGATAAGATCTCAGAATCTGAATTAATGATCTGGAAATACAGATCATGATTGTTATGTTCTTTTTTTGTATAAAAATAGACAGCATCATTTAAGGGAGCGATTGCTATAATGGCTCCTAAATTCATATTATTTAAGGTTTGATTAAAATAAGTCTGTTTAAGGTCAGTTGGGATTTGGTTAGGCGTTATTGAAGGAAAGACGTTTATAAAAAAATCAATGTTGTTTGCACTAAAAGCAGCAGCGACAGGATTTTTTGGGTGAAAACCTGATAATGTTGTAATCCATGAGCCTGTATTCTTTCCAGCAAATGGCCATGTGTAAGGCTCAATAATTGTTTCACCTTCATGATGGTTTTGTATTTTTAAATCAGATCGTAATTCTTTGAATTTATGATGAAGTGTATCTAGGCTGAGATGGGTTTCTTCTTGAATCGGGTACGCATCTCGTAATAAATAAAAAGAGGACATAAAATTAAGAAAAAAAAGACCATAAAAAATAAATCCAATGGAAAGGGTTGAGAGCTTTTGGAATAAAATGATGCCTTTGTTATTTGTTAATGTTAAATATAAAATGCAAAGAAATGCAGATAAACTAACCGAGAGGTATACATAATAAGTTTGATTTTTTGTAAAAGCATAACTTAGTAAAAGGCTTGCAAAAATAAAGTAGGTTGAAATGGCCAAGGGTAGAAATTTTGGATCATCTCTCCTTTTAATGATTATGAAAAATGATATCAATAAAAATGTAATCAGAATAAAAGAAAGAACACTATAGTAATTAATAAAGTAAGGAATGAATTCGGTAGAAAGACTATAATGTCCAATTTGAAATAAAAAAGCCTTGATTTTGGCTGGTAACCACTGATGGAATAGTCCACTGTAATTGTTAGAAAAAATATCGATGAAGGTTTGATTCCGAATTTCAGTAAGTTTTTTTATTCCTTCATAGTATTTAAAAAAGCCATATGGCTTGTAAATAATATCAACAAATGTAATAGAAACAGGCAGCATAAAACCCATTCCCCAAAAACAAAACCTTCGCATTGCTGATAGGTGATCAAGGCTATGCCAGGCTTGAGTATGGAGTAAAAGGATAGGAATAAATGCCATAGGAAATAAAAATCCAAAAGGATGACTTGAGCAGGCTATACCTAGACAGAGACCTGATAAACACCAATTAAGTTGATGAGGTTTTTTACTAAAACCCAAAACACTAAAGAGTCCAATAACTCCCCAAAATAACACTTCCTGTTCTATTCGAAAAGTTCTGGCAGCTAAAATCATGCCAGGAGTTAGGCTTATAATGATAAAACTGATGATGAGTTGCAAGGAAGAATTAGTTATGTGTCGCTTAATTGTACCGATAATAATTAACGATGAAGACAACATTAAAAAAGCAGAAAAAAACCGGCTAGCTTCGGCTGAAAATCCAAAAATAATATGAATTATACTTCTGAACGCATGGGCGAACGGGGGTTGCATACCACTGATTAAACCCATGTCAAAGGCAGATTGAGGAAAATAAACCGGAAATCTTAGATCTCCAAATGTTACTGCTCGATAGGGGATGTTAAGAAGGGCAGATTCATCCCCTCCAAAACCTGGAAAATACTTTATTTTGTAAAAATAAATAATACTAACATATGAAACTGTAATAAGCAAGAACAAATAGGGTAAAATTAGAGATGAATTGATAGAACGATATTTTTTCATTTTTAATTCCTTAGTATTTGTTATCGTCCAAAGAAATTTTCTGAATGCTTACGCTGTCTTCCTTACAAGCGGTTTATACTTCACCCGGTGAGGCTGATCCGCATCCATCCCCAGGCGGCGTTTGTGGTCGACTTCATAAGCTTGGTAGTTTCCTTCAAACCATTCCACATGGCTATCCCCTTCAAAAGCCAAGATATGGGTTGCAATACGGTCCAGGAACCAGCGGTCGTGGCTGATAATGACAGCACAGCCTGCAAACTCAAGAAGGGCTTCTTCCAGAGCGCGGAGCGTATCAATATCAAGGTCATTTGTAGGCTCGTCCAGAAGGAGGACATTCACACCCGATTTGAGCATTTTAGCAAGGTGAACGCGGTTGCGCTCTCCCCCTGAAAGTTGCCCAACTTTCTTTTGCTGATCTGATCCCTTGAAGTTAAAGCTAGCACAATAGGCACGGCTTGGCATTTTTCTTTTGCCGAGTTCCACTTCATCATGCCCTCCGGAGATTTCTTCCCAAACCGTTTTATTGGAATCAAGACTGTCGCGGGATTGATCCACATATCCAAGGACAACTGTATCCCCAATGCGGATCGCTCCGTCATTTGGGGTTTCTTTTTCTGTAATCAGTTTGAAAAGAGTTGTTTTCCCCACGCCATTCGGGCCAATGATACCCACAATGCCGCCTGCCGGAAGTTTGAAACTGAGATCATCAATCAGCAAGCGGTCTCCAAACCCTTTCGAGAGATGATCGGTTTCAATGACCACAGAGCCTAAGCGGGGGCCTGCAGGGATAATGATTTGAGCTGTTTCTTGAGATTTACGGGCATCTTGAGCCAAGAGATCTTCATATGATTGAATACGGGCCTTGCTTTTTGCTTGGCGCGCCTTAGGAGATTGGCGAATCCACTCAAGTTCTCGAGCAAGCGTCTTTTGGCGGGCGCCGTCTTGTTTCCCTTCAAGTTCAAGCCTTTTTTGTTTTTGTTCCAGCCATGCTGAATAATTTCCTTCAAAAGGAATGCCTTGGCCGCGGTCGAGTTCCAAAATCCACCCCACCACATTATCGAGGAAATACCGGTCGTGAGTGACAAGGATGACGGTGCCTTTATATTCTTGAAGATGGCGCTCAAGCCAAGCAACTGATTCTGCATCTAAGTGGTTTGTAGGCTCGTCAAGGAGGAGGATATCAGGTTGCTGAAGGAGAAGTTTGCATAAAGCAATACGGCGCTTTTCACCCCCGGAAAGGTTTTTCACATCAGCGTCTCCTGGAGGACACCTGAGCGCATCCATGGCAATATCAACCTTACGGTTCAAATCCCAAGCATCAACGGCTTCAATCTTTTCCTGAAGGTCGGCTTGTTCTGCCAAAAGAGTGTTCATCTCCTCATCTGACATGGGTTCAGCAAAGCGCGCACTAATGGCTTCAAAGCGATCAATGAGTCCTTTTGTTTCAGAAAGGGCTTCAAGGACGTTTTCCTCAACTGTAAGATTGGGGTTGAGTTCAGGTTCCTGGGGAAGATATCCCACCGTTGTTCCTTGGGCTGCCCAGGCTTCCCCATTAAATTCCTTATCCATCCCGGCCATGATTTTCATGAGAGTCGATTTACCAGCACCATTGACGCCAATGATGCCAATCTTGGCGCCGGGATAAAAGGATAGCCAGATGTCTTTAAAAACCTCGCGGCCTCCCGGATAAATCTTGGTGAGACCTTTCATGACATAGATGTATTGGTTGGACGCCATTGTTACTCCTAAAAAAATGAGGCATCACGCCTTAGCGCGCTTTGCGCGCGACGGCGGATGGTGGGCCCGGCAGGACTCGAACCTGCGACACCTCCGTTATGAGCGGAGAGTTCTAACCAACTGAACTACAGGCCCTAAAAGATTGCCTCTAAAATACCTGAATTCAGGGGTGGGTCAATGAAAAAAGACAGGGATCTCCCCATGTGACAAATTTTATTTATTCATAATTTTATATCCTCTGGAATCATCCCCGCGAATATTGACTGCAAGGAAGACGAACTTTCAACTGGCGTCATCCCGGAAATTAGAAAATCTTAGCGGAACGCTTAGATTTTCTTATTATCCGGGACCCAGGGCGGTGTTTGAACTAAGCACTTTCCTGGGTCCGGATACTAAGGTTTTCTATGCTTTCGCTACGCTCAAGCCTGAAAACCTAAGTTCCGGGATGACGCCATTTGGGGGATTAATTATAACTTTCCCCGGACAGTAGTGCGTGAATGCGGGAATGACTTGATAACTGGAAGGAGAAAGAGTTATCTGAGTATCTTCCAGGCTTAAAAAATATACTTCAGTAAATTAGGTGTTGATTTTTTATGATTCGCCTCATAAGTTTCAACTCCTTTAAACATAAACCTGAGGTAATGATGATCCGTTTAAGTTTCCGTTTTTCGATGATGTTAGGTTGTTTACTATCTTTATCTGTTCTTGCTTATGCAGGAACTCTTCCGAGTGAAGAACAAAGTGAACAGCAGGCCACAGCAAGGCCTCACCAACAAACCTCTGAAGATCTTGTCATCCAAGCTAAAAAGGAATTCGGCGTGGGGAGATATAATGGACTCATTGTTAGTGCTCTTATGGAAACGAGAGTCACAAGCAGTACGCAATATTTGCGAGGAGACCCATTGGTAAGTTTCCTTCCTCCTTTTACGCCAGAAGAGCAAACCAACATCCGGAAGCGTTTGGAAACGGCTCTCCAAGAAGAATTAAGCAAGAAATGAGAAAAAAGCCTAAAAAGAACGTCTTCTGAGGGGTATCTGCGACGATTGCTCAAGATACTTGAGAATTGAAAATCCGAGTTGATACCCCCTAGTCAGGGGATTTAAATCCCTGTACCATACCTTCAGTAAAAAACAAAAAAGGCAGCAATCATGGCACAAAAACCACACATTATTGTTCTTGGGAATGAAAAGGGTGGGACAGGAAAATCAACTGTCAGTATGCATGTTATTGTCAGTCTCCTGCGGATGGGTTTTTCTGTAGGGAGTATTGATGTGGACGCGCGCCAGGGGACGTTATCGCGCTATATAGATAATCGCAAAGCAACCTCTGACAAAATGAAGGGTAAGTTACCCCTTTCCACCCATTTTCCAATATTGCTCAGTCAGAAAACGAATCGGGATGAAGCTGTTAAAGAAGACGCGCAAAATCTAGAGGATGCCATCTCAAAGCTTTTAACCAAGCGGTTTATCGTCATTGATACCCCTGGAAGTGATTCACCACTTTCTCGTGCAGCCCATGCGGTGGCTGATACTCTGATTACGCCGCTGAATGACAGTTTTATTGATCTCGATATGTTGGTGCGCCTTAAGAGCGATACGCTGGATATCATTCGCCCCAGTACCTATGCTGAAATGGTATGGGATCAGAAAAAGCAGCGCGCGATCCGTGATCAAGGCTCGATTGAATGGTTTGTTCTCCGCAATCGCTTGAGTAGCATCAGTGCGCGGAATAAGGAGCAAATGGAAGATGTGATCCATACGCTCGCCAAGCGCATAGGATTTAGATATATTTCAGGCTTTGGTGAGCGGGTTATTTTCCGGGAACTTTTCTTGTCAGGGCTGACAGTGCTGGATCTTGAGGATTGCAAAATGCAGATGAGTCTGTCCCATGTATCCGCAAGGCAAGAACTGCGTAATCTGATCCAGGCCATTAATCTTCCCAATGTGGAAAAGTTAGCAGCCTAATCCATGCCAGAACTTTTCCTTGCGGCCCTAGGGGTTGTCCTTCTGATTCTCCTCTTGCAAAGACTGGAGCGTGCAGAAACAAAACTTCTCATCGCAACCCTGAAATGGACCTTTGTTGGGGTGTTAGTCTTGGCTGGGTTTTATTTAACCCTTGTGGGACGTTTATTCCATGTTGCAGCCATTGGCGTTCTTTTAGTTCTTCTTCTTAAAAAAGACCTACAACATTGGGTGGAGAAAAAGAAACCCCCCCGGGCTTTGCCCCATCCCATGACTCAAAAGGAAGCAGCATCCTTATTAAAGGTCGATCTCAATGCAAGTTCAAAAGAAATTAAAGAGGCGTTTAAAAAGGCAAAGCCAAAAGATTCAACCCAACAGGACCGCTTATCCCAAGCCCAGGAGATCTTGCTGAAAAGAAAAAAATAAGGCTCTTGATCATCCTCTAACAAGAAGGAGGGTTGGGAGGAAGTACTGTGTTGTTTTGAGTGCTGCCCCCCGGGAGCGTCGGCGCAGCCGTGCTGTTGAACGTCGTCGTACCCGTGCAACCATTACTGGTACATGTATTCGTAAGGGAGATTACATTTCCATTTGAATCTGTTCCCCATATTACGAGTTTGTTTGTAGAGGCATAATAGATATAGTTAATATTTGTAAAAGTATCGCCATTAGTATCTGTCAAAGTTGTTTGTCCAGAACAAGAGGTAAGATCTTCTGTGCAACCATTTATAGATGCATTATAGGTAACCCCATTTTGAGTTGTGGACATTTGAACATTGTGCGTAACACAGCCAGCTAGGGCTAAAGTAAAAGTAAATAAACCTAATAAGTTTCTCATGACGGCGCCTCTTATTGTTTTTTCGTCATTTTATTTTTTGAGATGATATAGGAATTATCAAAATTTGCAATCACAAATCATGTGTTTCTTTAAAAGCATGAAGAATTCCGTTGGCTTTAACCAGGTCCTCCCTTACGGGCGCTTTCCTTAACAAGAAGGTGGGTTGGAAGGAAGAGCAATGTTTTCTCGCTGTTGTTGTTTTTCTTTGTGGGCAGAGTTGATTTTTCAAGTAAAAAAATCACCTCTCCCCTTGTGGGAGAGGTGAAGGAAACTTATGAATTCCGATGAACTTTATGTCGCATTTCAAGGGTAATTTTTAAATATAAAATTGAAAGGGATAAACAAAAGGTGATGACATTAAAGAGAATGAGGGAGAGGGAGTTTATAATAAACCCATAAACAATCCAGAGAAAAACCCCTAAAGAGAACAGGGAATACATAAGAAGGGAAATAGAGCTCACATTGCGGGTACGCCATATTTTCAGGACTTGGGGTAAAAAGGCAATGGTTGTGAGCGTTCCGGCCAGCATGCCAATCCATTCAAGGGATGAGACCATCTTAAACCTTCATGCGAAAGGGAAGGGCAGGGAGAAGACCCGCAAGGACTTGAAGCCGTCCCCAGACTCGCTCAAAAACCCGGCAGAGGGCACCATTGGCAATCACATTGGTGCTCGTAATGAGAGGATCTAAGAACACATTGAGAGCCAGGATAATAGCAATCATTTCAGGATTAAAGTTAAGGTAACTCTCATAAATGGGGAGCATGATGAAGATGGCCCCGCCCAAGATAGCGGCCGTTGCAAATCGGGCTAAAACAAAGACAATGCTAAATTGAGCCCAGGTTAAAAGGTCAGGATTAACGCCATAAAAATGGCGATAAATGAGGAAGCAGAGGAAAGTATTGGCGATACAATCCCCTATCTGCTGGATATTTGTGGTCGCCGGGATAATGGCTTGAGCAAGGATCGGATTCTTGAGGTTCTTGGCTGTTCCTTCAATGGTCCAAGGCATGGTGGATAAACTACATCCAGAAGTGAGCGCAATCCCTCCTGCAGGCATTAAATTCTTAATGTTTAACACTATGTTTTTAAAAGAAAACCCAGCCCCAAGGGCAAATAGCATAACAATGTAACAGAGCAGGAAGACGACCAGCCAAAGAACGAGGAGGGCATAATGAGTAAACACATGGGTGAGGAGTTTGGTTTGATACATTTGAACAGCAAAGCCCAGGATAAAGAGAGGAATGAGGCGGGCAAAGACTTTGGTGAGCATCCACTGAACAATATCTTTTCCTTGGGACAGAATTCGGTTCATGAAAGGATGGGTTCCAAAGGCTGCAAAACACCCTAAGAGAAGACCAATCAAGGCTCCTTTTTCTGCAGACCACCAGGCAGGCTTGATAGCGGGCAAACGCCACAGGGCAGTAAAATCTGAGGAAAGTTGAGATACACCAAACTCGGGAAGGAAGTCAGCCGCCATGGTGGCCGTCCCATAAGCATACCACACACTACTGAAGTTAGAAAGTCCTTCAAAAAGAAGGAGAGTCGCTACAAAAAGAGGGGCCTTCTTATGAAATGAGCTGACAGAATGGGCAATGAAAAACCCGACCGTAAGCGGCATGACCCAAATCAGGAGGTCTTTGATAAGAAGACTAAGGGTATAAAAGAACTGATGAGCCACAGGGGGCAGAAAATCTGCAATCAGAACATACAAGACAAGGGTCAGGATAACTTGAACGCTTCGTTGCTTAAGGAATTTTAGGATTCCGAAGGGGGCTGCAATGGTCATTAGTTTTCATAAAATCCCTATATAATTGATCCTTCTTTGTATCAAATTTAAAGGGGTGGGGGAATATATAATTAAGAGATGGCGGGTTTCGTTTTTTAAATAGGGTATTTTATAAGTTTCTCTGAAAGGGGTTGAGGTATGTCTAACCTTGGATCCTCGGCCAAGAAATGCTAATATTTTCCTATGGAAAATAAAGCATTTCTAGCCAAGGATGACACGATACTTGTAACGCAAACTGTGTCATCCTTGGGCTAGAAAAGGCTTGTTTTTCGCAAGAAAAACAATGGCTTTTCTTGGCCCGAGGATCCATGGGTAGATATATCTTGCCCTCTTTTTTTGGAAATTTTCACACTGCGTTGTGTGTTAATCCTCCTCTTCCTTATTATCCTTTGGGGTTTTGTTTTTAAAATCAACCTGTATGCCAATTCCGATGCCATCAACCCCTTCAAAATCCTGCTCGAGGCTTTTGCGAACAGTGTGGATAGGGCCAATTCGCTCAACTTCCACACGGCTTTTAATCTGAGTTGATGAAACTTCTTCAAGTTCTATCAACACGCCTAAGCAGGTTTTGGGATGGAAAAAGAGAACAGGATGACCGTGAAAGCCGAGCTTGGGTTCACTCTCGCCAGCAATCTCAAAACCTGCGGCCACAAGCTGGTCACGGGCTTTTTGAATATCACCAACCTCATAACACAGGTGATGGACCCCTCCTAAAGGATGTTTCTGCAGAAAGTTGTGAATGGGGGAGTTCTCACCCAAAGGGGTTATCAACTCAATCTTTGTATTGGGTAACTTAACCATCGCCACACGAACCCCATGGTCCGGGAGATCTTGAGGGGAGGTGACAAAGGCGCCAAAGATATCTTGATATTGGCGAATGGCCGCATCCAGGTCAGGAACCGCAATCGCTATGTGATTTAAGTTTCCAATCATGAGTTCTCCTAAACGCGATACACCTGGGCATGGGTTAAAGTCTTTTTTCCATAATAGTTTGATAAGGTCCGCCTGGTTGCAACTCTTGCGGCTTCTGCAACGCGTTCATCATCGCTGCGGTCTTCAATGGGTAAGGATAAAAATGCTTCCTCAATAGCACCAATACATTGGGCTTGAAGCGTGTCTAAGTGAGGACCTTCTGTGACCCCAATAAGAAGGACAGAAGGAGGGAACTTAAGAGACCCTTCTTTCTTTAAGATCAGGGTGACTAAAGCATGGCCTGTACTCATGAGACGGTGGCGGTCATGCATAACAACTCCCTTGTAAGGAATAAGACGTTTCCCATCCAAGGCAAGGCGGCCTGTTGGGACTTGATCAATCAGCTCAGGCCCTTTTTCAGTCAGCGCAATTAAATCCCCATTTCGAGGCGGAATGGCATAGGGGACCTTGTTATCTAGGGCCAGTTTGGTTTGTTCAAGGATATGGTGATCTTCCCCATGGACTGGTACAACAATTTTGGGGCGAATCCAGGAGTACATTTCAAGAAGTTCTTCCCGACAAGGATGGCCAGAAACATGAATATCTTCTTCATCAGCTGTAATAACTTGGACGCCATTTCTCACCAGTAAGTTCTGGAGCGCCATAATCGCTTTTTCATTTCCTGGAATTTGGCGAGATGAGAAAATAACCACATCTCCCGGCTCAAAGAAAATGTGCTTGTCTTCCCCTTTGGCAATCCGCAGGAGGGCTGCTCGTTGCTCGCCTTGACTTCCAGTACATACAAGAAGGGTTTCATTGCGGTCGAGAAATCCTGCATCATGATGGTTCAAGAAAGGAGGATAGTCTTTAAAATAATCAAGCTTGCGGGCCACTTCATCAATACGGTGGAGAGAGCGTCCAACAAGACCGACGAGACGTCCCGTGGCACGGGCTGCCTCCGCACAGGTTGCAACGCGAGCCACATTTGAGGCAAAGCAAGCAACCGCCACACGCCTTCCTGGAAATTTTCCAATTAGATCAATAAGATTCTGTCTTATGACACCTTCTGAACCAGATCTGCCAGGCAAAAGGACATTGGTAGAATCACAAACAAGGGCTAAAACACCTTCATCTCCAAGTTTTTTAAGGGCTTTCTCATCTGTCGTTTCACCAATCAGAGGCGCTGGATCAATTTTCCAATCCCCGGTATGAACAACTGTGCCCCCTGCCGTGCGGATTGCAAGCACATTGGGCTCAGGAATGGAATGGGTGATACTAATAAAATCAACAGTGAAAGGGCCAATATCAACGCCACTCGAAAGAGGAACCTCATGAAGAGGAGGATTGAGACCTGCTTCATGGAGTTTGTATTTTAAAAGCGAAGCTGTAAAAGGGGTTGCGAAAAGAGGACATTGTAAGCGAGGCCAAAGATAAGGAACAGCGCCGAGATGATCCTCATGAGCATGGGTGAGCACAATGCCAACAAGGTTTTGGGTATGTTCTTCAATAAACTGGATATCGGGCATGAGGACTTCAATGCCGGGCGTTTGATCAAAGGTGATTCCTAAATCGACCATCAACCACTTTCCTCGAAAGTGGTAAAGGTTGAGATTCATCCCAATTTCCCCTGAGCCTCCCAAGGGGAGAAAATATAACTTATCTGGATCTAACTTCATTCTTATAAAATACTTTTCTAAACTCCCTGCACTTTTGAGTATGCCAGAAAATGCCAGGATCACCAAGGAATTTGATCACTGTGGTAATGGCAATAGTCGACTTAGTCAAATGGATAATGATTTAATAGTAAAGGAAGTTTAAATCTTCCGTCCAGATTTCATCAAAATCGGCAGGTGATCCCCACTGGAGCGGTGATACATCCCCTGTTCTATAATCATGATAAAGAGGCCTGAGACTGCTTAAGATGGGGACAATGTTTTTTTCAGGACTTAACCAATTTCTATGCCGTTTTTCGAGTTCTTTCAGATTCGGTCGGGCTTCCTCGTTACCCATATTTTCAAAGAACTCAGTAGCTGCCTTTCGGACTTCCTTACGTCCCCGAGGGGTAATAAGATAAAGAACGGATTGATGTTCCGATAGAGTTATTTCTTCGGAAAAGAAATACTGGACAACAGGAATATCTTTTAAGAGGGGAAATCCGCTATTGCTGTTTATTTCGGATCGCTCCACTGTACCTGCTAAGGCAATTGTATCGCCCATCTTTACCCGAACTGTTGTTTTAACGTTGCTTAAGTCCAAACTAAAGACCAACGGGGTTAGAGCTGCCGCTTTTGCTGAAATGGAGGCCTCTGTTTCCTCGAGAAAACTGTCAATGATTTCAACATCCATGGTAATGTACCCATCCTCAAGACTTAAGGGGGTAACGCGTAATGTACTTCCTGTTGGTGTTTTTGTGACTGTTCCAACGCCAAAGTTTCCTTGAAGGGCGATGTCAAGTTCAGAGCCATTAAAGAATTCAGCCGGTTTTCCAAGCATGCTTGTCAGGGTAGGACGACCAATAATTTCCAGGTGTTGGCGGGTTGCATTTGCAATATTTAAAGCATAGTTCAAGGTCCCGAAGCTAATACCACTTGTAATCAGTGAGACATGGTGACTTAAATCAGGAAAAACGCTGTTGACGTTTCCAGGAAGAAAAGTTCCCGTACTTGAGGACGTACTTACGTTATTGAGAGGGAAAATATTTGCTCCCATAATTTGACTTCCCGCGTGGTTGGCCGAATAAGCATTATAGGGGGAAAGAGTGAGTGTAAAGTTATCTAAGATATTGTTTCCTTTGAATGTTTGGGCTTCTTCTAAGACGCGGAGGACAACAGCATCCACAATGATAACTTCTGGAGACGGAGCTGGTGGAAGAGGAGCTACACTTGGAGGTGGACCTCCTGGTTGCGTACTAGCAACAGCTGCCACTGCAGCAGCAGCAGCAGAAGCAACATCACTTGGGGAGACGGCTGGATTTCCTGATTCATTCGTTACAACAGGAGGTTGTGGGTAAGTGTCTGCAGCGCTTGTGAGGACAATGTTCCCGGTTTCATGCAAATGAAACCAATCGTTCACTCGCTGATTCACGTATTTTTGTTTTTTTGGATTGTTTTCTTTTTCTTTATATTGTGCCAGCAGCTTGCTTGCTTTCTGTTTATCACCCTGGACAGCATATATGAGGGCGCCAGCTCGTAAGTAGTCTGGGTTGGATGAATTCATTTTGAGAAGTTGGTCGATACTCATGCGGGCAGTTCTCATATCACCCATTAAGTAAGAAGCAGACATGAGTTCATAAAGTGCATCTTTATTTGAAGGATCGTATAAGAGGACTTCAGCAAATTCTTCCTGAGCATTAAGATAATCCTTCTTTTCTATTTTGACACGGCCCAGTTGTAAGGCTGCAAAGATATTATTCGTATCATACTTCTTAGCTTGCTGATATCCAGCCTCGGCCAATTCATAATTTGTAAAGTCCCCGTTTTTTGCCTTCATTTGATAGGCGAGACCCGACAAAGTATGCAAAGTTGAGTTTGTGGGTTCTTGATTCAAGGCCGTGTTAAAGATCTTGAGAGCTTGGTCGTAATCACGGGCTTTTAAAGCAGCAAGACCCCGCATGACTTCTTGTTTTTGTTCTGCATTAACTTTACCAAGGAGACCTTGTTCTATGGTTTTGGGCGTTTTCTTTTCATTCGTTAATTTCAAAGCTGTGTCTTGAGGGAGACAAGCAACAAGGCTTAGGGCAAAAAAACTAGGTACCACCTGATATATGAACTTGACAACCTTTTTATAGTTCACAACTTCCTCCCAATTATACATGAAACCTTTAATCGCAGTTTCTTTTCTAAGGGCTCAAGGTACAACTGGACAAAAAAAAAATCTACGTATTTTTTTAGGTGAAAAATAAAAAAATTATGGCCAAAACGAAAAATTGATTTTTTTAGAACAATAATTTATACATTAAATATAAGCTCAAGTAAGTGTGTCCATACTGACCATACGATTTCTTTTCCAAAACCAACTGATAATATTCAAAACTGTTAACAGAATGAGGAGAGGGTAAAGATAGAACAAAATAGGACCCAGGAGAGCCATAATTCCGCTAAAACCAATATTGGACATGAGAAAAGTTGTCATCATTGTTATGGCAAGGCAAAGGTGACGGTTAAGACGCTGTTTGAAAAGTTGGTCATAAAGAAAATCTGTAAAGACTGTTGATAAGGCAATAATTGTGGTTAAACACGATAAAATAATGGCAATTGTAACAATTCGACCAGCGCTTGCTCCTAGGGTTAGATAGGCAATCACGCTGAGAAACTGCTCTGGTGCTTTCTCAGTTAAGGCTTCAGAAAAAGTCGCTCCTAAGTAAACTAGGACAAAGTATACGATTAAAAGCAACCCTGATCCTATAAGGATAGCGTATAAGGATAATTTAAAGGAAGACAAATGCGAGGATTCATTTCCTTGAAATTTTCGTTGAAAATGCCGTGCAATAACCGTGGCAAAGAAAAACCCTGCAATCAGGTCCATCATTTGATACCCTTTTAAGGATCCTTCTTGAAAGGCAGCAGAAAAGGTCATAAACCCTTGGTCAGGGGTGTTTGCAAATAGAAGCCCAAAAACCAAAATAAATCCAACAGATAAAATTTTGGCTGGAGCTAAAATGGCTCCTAAAATAGGAACAACCTGGTTTTGGTTAAGACATAGCAAGAAAACCAGACTACACATGATTAAACTAAAGACACTAAGGGGAAACTGGGGCGATAAAACAGAGAAACTTCCATAAGCAACCGTAACACATCGAGGGATAACACCCAAAGGGCCGATAAGGAGGAGCATAAAGAAGATGAGAATAAAAGCCGTTATTTTTCCATATTTTTCAAAAAACTTTTGATAACAGCCCTTATACAATAAAATTCCAAAAAGGCCCAGAAAAGGGACTAAAATTCCCGTTAGAGAAAGTCCCACAAAAGCAGGAATGAAAGCACTTGTTGCAACTTTCCCAGCAAGTATTGGGAAGACGAGGTTCCCAGATCCAAAGAACATGGCAAACACAGCAAAGCCACCCGTTATGACAGAAATGCTTTTTTTAAACCTTGTCCCAATGTGGGTTATACCATTCATTTTAAGTCTCATGTTTAACGATATTAATGTAAGCATTTTTTTTTAAATTGTAAGAGGAAAATTAAAAAAGAAAATGAATGCAATTGATTAAGATTTAGGATTTAGGTCAAAGAACGTTTCTTCAAAGAGTCAGCAATTTGTCACCGCTGTGTATCATTCTTGTAGTTTTTTGAAGCTTATTTTCTATTTTGAACTATTTTACTCATCACGTCGAAATGTAGTATTGCCTGAAAGTTTAGGTGGTGTTGGCGTGCACATGTGAGCCTTAATACTGGGTTCTTGTTTCACCATATCTTTGTTGATGACTTGATTTTGATGACGAAAAGGAAAAATAAGTGTAAGATTCTATAAAAAAATAAGGGAGACTTTTTTATGTATAAAATTAACTTAATGGCAACGATGACAATTGCTTTGGCACTGGTTGCGGCTGAGCCTTTGCAAGCCGAAAATGGGAACATGGAGAAATGCAAAATCAATGGACCTGATGGACGCAGCCTTATTAAAGCCGGGATGGCAGATTGTGCAGGAGGCGGGAATTCCTGTTCAGGGTCGAATGAAGATGGGGATCCCAACGCATGGGTGTATCTTCCGAAAGGAATTTGTGAAAAGATTAAAGGAGGATGTCTTGCTCCCTAATGAGGAAGCAAGAACAGCATTTCCTAGACATTATCACCTGACCCTGTAGGACCTAGCGACGATGGCCTCGATGGTGGCCATGGTGATGTCGATGATGGTGGTGCCTATGGTGATGGTGACCATGATGCCGATGATGATGGCGATAATGGTGCCTATGGTGATGTCTGTAATGATGGCCACCCACATGAACGTGAACAAAAGCAGGAATTATTGAGCTTTGCCCGTTTACATCAGGAGTGGCTGAGGCTTCCATGGGAAGACTTGAACCAACCAAAAAGACAATCGACAACACCGTTATTGTTGATTTTAAAAACGTCATAATACCCTCCTTACCAATCCTACACTAAACAAGTGTATATATTAAAAATAACATAAAAATAGATAATAAACAATTAATAAAGAATAACTATAATGAATAGTATGTATAAAAAACTATAAAATAAAAAAAGGCACCCAGTTACCTGGATGCCCTTTTTAGAAGAATATTGATTAAGTTTTATTAGAAAACTGCGCAGAATGGTCCGACACAGGCAGCTGCGCCACCATCATCATAATCATAATCATAGTCAGGGCCATAATATCCATAGCCTGGACCATACCATCCATAGTCGTGATCCCAACCATGGTGCCAACCATGACCATGCCAATGGCCTCCACCATGACCCCAATGGCCTCCGCCGCCATGGACTTGCATAACATGGCCTTCGCCATGACCTGCTGCGCCCCCATGAGCTGCTTCAGCGCCTTGACTGGCGCCGAGCATAACGACAACTCCGAGAGCCAGTGCTGATGTTAATAAAATTTTCATTTTGTGTCTCCTTAAAAAATTCAAAATCAGAGTAAATTCTCTGCCATATTAAATATACCATGTAAATACATAATAATATATTAATATAATAAAATTATATAATTTATAAATGTAAGTTCTTTTTTTTACGAAGTGTGGAAGTTTCTTAAAAATAGTTGTGATCTTTCTGCCCATGGATCCTCGGCCAAGAAAAGTCATTGTCTTCGCTTGCGTAAGGACAAGACTTTTCTAGCCAAGGATGACACAATGCGGGTTGCAGGTAGCGTGTCATCCTTGGCTAGAAATGCTTTATTTTCCACGGGAAAATAATAGCATTTCTTGGCCGAGGATCCATAGGTAAGCCATACAGTATTTTATTTTTTAAGAAAGTTGCGTGCTGCGTTAATCTTGATTTTGGTAGGGGCAATCCGTTCCAATACATTCAGGTTCATCGTAACCGCCAACGTCTCCACCGCCCCAAATACCGCCGAGATCACCACCACCCCAGTAGCCGCCGTGATCCCAATCTCCGTGATGGCCCCAGTCATCATGGTCGTGGCCCATATGACCTTCACCCATATGACCGCCACTCATGTGGCCTCCACCACCACGAACTTTTACAATTTCACCACCCTGTTGAGGTGAAGCGGTTAAGCCCATTTGTGTGGTTGCAAAAAGAACGGTTGCACTTAAAGCAAGTGTTTTTGGGAAATCGAATTTCATAAGTCCTCCTATTGTTTTGTTGTATAGATTACAAAACCTACAAGGTTTATCTTATCTACTTTTATATAATATTAAGTTAATTTTTAAAAAATAATAAAAGAAAAAAATAGCTAGAAGTCACCTTCTAGCTATTTTGAAGTTTAAAATCGATTTAATTTAATCACAAGATGAGACGTAGCCAAAGGGTGTCCATATCTGTGTACAAGATGGTGCATAGTAATAGGGAGTCCCATAATAGTATGGATAACCATAATATCCACCATAGTAGCCACCCCAACCATGACCCCATCCATGATGCCAATGATGCCAGCCATGATGACCCCAACCATGATGGCCCCATCCATGATGACCCCAGTGACCACCGTGGCCACCCCAGTGGCCTCCATGTCCCCCATGTCCTCCATGAGCCATTGCAGGTTGGCTTGTTCCGAGCATAGCTAAGACGCCAAGAACTGCTGTTGTTGTGAGAAGAGTTT
>Ga0206848_1099_pt1 | contig 20738 bp, 29 predicted proteins | sample Alteio_BWOrgCont_18_FD_152635 | JGI IMG/M metagenome (GOLD analysis project Ga0206848, IMG submission 152635) | Enriched cells from forest soil in Barre Woods Harvard Forest LTER site, Petersham, Massachusetts, United States -... | ecosystem: Environmental > Terrestrial > Soil > Temperate forest >...
CGCCGAATCGCTCGAAAATCTTGCGCTCGGCCTCGCCGGACAAGTCCTTGGCAGCGCTCCGCAGGAACACCCCGATTTCCACGCCGTCCGGCCCGAATCGAAATCGCGGCACATCACCGTGGAGCAGGTTCGCGAACTGGAACGGGAACTTTACCTGCGCCCTTTCAGTGCGCCGCTCAAGGTCGCCGTCATCTTCGACGCCGAGCGCATGTGCCTGGGCAGCGCCAGCGCGGCCAACGCCTTTCTCAAGACGCTCGAAGAACCGCCCGCCCACACGCTCATTCTTCTCACCTCGGGCCGCCCCGCCATGCTTTTGCCCACGATCATCTCCCGTTGCCTCCGGCTCGATCTCGGTTTCGAGGACATCGACTCCACAGCTTCTCACGATCCTGAATGGATTCAACGCTGGTATGCCGGTCAGCCGAATGCCGCGCTGCGTGCCTATGCCCGGGCGCAGGTGATGCATGAGCATTGGGCTCAACTGCGCGAGATGGCGGAGGCCCATCTCAAAAACAGTTCTGAGGAAGACGAAGATATCGTTGCCGCGCTGCTCGAAGCCGAGTTTCAGCTTTCGCGACAGGAATCGATCGCGCAGCTTCAACGCTGGTACTGGCGGCGTTCCGAGGCGATAGCGAAAACCTCGGAACCGGAACGTATCCGCTCGGTCAAGGCGTTGGAGGAACTTCAGGCCGCGCTTGCGCAAAACTGCGAAGCGCATCTTGCCGTCGAGCGCACCTGCCTCAAAATCGAAGGTTTGGTTTAGAACTCCGTCATCCCGAGCTTGTCGAGGGATCAGACACGTATTCAAGTAAACGACCGGGAAGAAGGTCTCGGGTTCTATAGTTTTTCGTGCTCACCTAACATAGTGGATAAAGAAAGTGTGTCTGATCTCTCGACAAGCTCGAGATGACCAAGAGAAGCATTACCCCGGCCTCAGCACCGTATCGCTTGGCGAGTGGCTCTGGTCCAATTCCGGGTAATCGAGGGTAAAGTGAAGCCCCCGGCTTTCGTGACGGCTCAGCGCGCAATCGACAATCAGCGATGCCACCAGCACGAGATTGCGCAGTTCCACCAAATCGCAGGTCATCTTGTAATTCCAGTAATACTCCTGCACCTCGTCGCTCAGGCTGCGCAATCGAGTGGCGGCCCGTTTCAGGCGTTTGGTCGTCCGCATGATGCCGACGTAATCCCACATCAATTGCCGGATCTCTCGCCAATTGTGATAGATCACCACCAGCTCGTCGGGGTCTTGCGCGGAACCGCTTCGCCAGGGCGGAATATCCTTCTGCTGGGGTGGCGTTTTTTCCTGCTTCACCGCTTCCGCTGCGCGATGGGCGACCACGAGCGCTTCCAGTAGCGAATTGCTGGCAAGACGGTTCGCGCCGTGCAGGCCGGTGCAGCCGACCTCGCCCACCGCCCAAAGTCCCGGCAAGCTGGTACGACCCTCGGGCGTCGTCACCACGCCGCCGCATTGATAGTGCGCGGCGGGCACGACCGGAATCGGTTCCACGGCCATGTCGATGCCGCACTCCAGGCACTTCGCATAGATGGCCGGGAACCGGTTTTGCAGGAACTCGCGGCTCTGGTGCGTGATGTCGAGATAGACGCAACGCGCGCCCGTCTTCTTGATCTCCGCGTCGATGGCGCGGGCCACGATATCGCGCGGGGCCAGCGATTTGAGCGGATGCACTCCCTCCATGAACGCCTTGCCGGCCTCGTTGCGGAGAACGCCGCCTTCGCCGCGCACCGCTTCGCTGATGAGGAAAGATTTCGCCTTGGAATGAAACAGGCAGGTCGGGTGAAACTGGATGAACTCCATGTTGGCGACCGGCACGCCCGCACGGTAGGCCATGGCCACGCCGTCGCCCGTCGCGATGTCGGGATTCGTAGTATAGAGATACACCTTGCCGCAGCCGCCCGTGGCCAGAAGCACTTGCGGGGAGGCGACCGTCTCCACCTGCCCGCTGGCACAGTCGAGGACATAAACGCCGACACAGCGATTATCGGTGGCAAAGCCGAGCTTGCGACGCGTGATCAAATCGATGGCCGCGTGATTCTCGAAAATCGCCACGTTGGGATGCTGCGCCAGCGCCGCCAGCAACGCTCTTTCGATTTCACGTCCCGTCACATCCTTCGCGTGCAGGATGCGCCGCTTCGAGTGACCGCCCTCCTTGCCGAGATCAAGTTCATGCCGGCTGCTGTTCTCTCGTTCGGTGAAGGCCATGCCCAACTCGATCAATTCCTTGATCCGCGCCGGACCCTCTTCCACAATTCCGCGCACCACGTCCTCATGGCAGAGGCCTGCGCCACATTCGAGCGTGTCGCGCACATGGAGATCGAAGGTGTCTTCGTTTGAGGTTACGCAGGCAATGCCGCCCTGCGCGTAATTCGTATTGGACTCGGCGCGGTTCTTCTTCGTGATCACCGCCACGGAACCTTTCTCCGCCACATTCAGGGCAAAAGTCAGTCCCGCAATGCCCGAGCCGAGCACGACGTAATCGTAGTGATGGTCTTCAACCATGGGCTAACATGCCCTTGGTTCGCATCTGGGGCCAAGGAAATTAGATAGAGAAGGCACAATCCTTCGCAGTTGAATTAATATCGAGTTCCAAATCTTCCATTGGCCCGGTAATGACCCAACCACCAGTAAAGTTGTCTCTTGAGTTTGCCTTTGGCAAAGTTCCGATGGCGAATGGTCGGAACGTCGGCGCTTGGTCTCAGGCAGGCACTTTTCAGGCCGCTCTGTTCCTGGTAAATGGTCAGTAACATTTCAAAGCTTCCGAGAGCATGTTGGGGCATCCGGGCCGTCCATTCTTGGAAACAGGGCTCGTGAGGCGCTGCAAATCTAAAGGGCTCCGCGGTACGAATACAATAGCACCAATCACTGATGGAAAATCCAGTCGGACGATTACTTAGCCACCATTTTTCATGCTCTTCATCAGCCCATTTGGGAAATTGATCTACGTAGATATTCCTGCATAAATTGATGCCGACCACGCTCGGGATCGCATCGAAAAGTTCCGTGAAACTCTTCGTAATGCTTTTAGGCGCCCGATGTGTCAAATGAACATCGCCTGTCATGTGCAAAACATAGGCGGCTGCCTCTCTCCTTGCGCAGGTAATCGCCCCAAGCTGGGCTGCTGAATAATAAGGATTTCCTTTCCAGTACAAATCAAAGTCCAAGCCAAATTGATTGAGAGCCTCGGGCGTCAACACCTCATGAACATCAAGATAATGACTGATCAAGCCTTCATTCACGAGGACCTTAGCCATGGATAAGGCATTCTTTTTGGCTCGGTCTGTTTTGAAATTATTTAAAAAAATAAAAGTTGATGAGAACGGAGAATTGAGACTTTCAAGAATCATGCGCACCCGGGCAGGCTTGAGGACGATGTCGTAGTCGTGCTCGAAAACATGGGTGGCAAATACGATGCGCTTTTCGGCCTTTGAAGACTCGGACATATTTTCAATGATTTTCATCGTCTCCATCGGGACAAACAGGCTCAGCTCTACCTAAACCCATCAGTTTGTTACGGCGGTTGCCGGGCCGTCAAGACAAGCTTACATTCTTCCATGCGTCCCTACTTCACGCATATTCTGGAGCCGGGTCACGAAGAAGTCTTCACGCACGGCCCCAGTGAGTCGCTTGCCATCGTCGATCTGGAATCTTACGAATCGTTTGTGGGCAAGGAGGACGACCGTCTCGACCTTATGGCGCATCTATGCGGCCAGATGACAGCGCTGACCGCCGTGATGTGGGAGACGCCTAGGAAGATCCTTCATCTCCGACTGGCCCTAACGGAAGATCACCGCGCTTTGGAGCGGATGACGCGATCGAATCGGAAGGCTTCCGCCTCGGGCTGGGTACGGACTCACGGTGGCCAGCTCTGCGTGACCAATCACGACCGGCTTTACGACTGCGCCCATGACCGCAGCCACGACCTCCTTCGCGGTGAACCGCTCCCCAGGCTTTCCCGTCCTCGCGTCCTTAACGTTCCGCCGGGAGTTTATTCGATCCATGTCTTTTACGATCCTCCCGCGCGGAATGGATATGGGGCTGAGGCGAAATCGGACGCGAAACCGCAGGTGCATTCCACCATCATTCTTCGCCACTACGCCTTCCCTGCGCCGCACCTCACTCCCATGCGCCTCCCCGGCTTCATGCCCCAGGTGGCGTAAACATCCGTTATCTCGAGCGAGCAATTTTGAAAACGGCGATAGGTATAGTCCTCGAGGTGTCTTCACTATTATCGCCCGTCTCATCTCCCCAAGCCGTCATCTCGAGCGGAGGCGAGTCGGCAAATTTGTCTATCCCGAGACTTGCCCGAGCCGCAGTCGAGAGATATGGCTGTAACTATGGGAAAGGATGACAAAACCGGATACGTCTACTTCATGAGCAACGTATCGCACATGATCTATATCGGAGTCACCAGCGACTTGGACCAACGCGTTGGCCAACACAAAACCGGGTTTTGCCCAGGCTACACCAAAAAATACAAAATGGATCGGCTGGTTTATGTGGAGACTTTTCCCGATATGCCCAGTGCGATTGCGCGGGAGACACAGCTAAAGAATTGGTCCAGAGCGAAGAAGGTGGCGCTTATCCGTGAACGCAATCCGGAATGGCTCGATTTATCACGAAGCGCGTAGACGGGCCATATCTCTCGACTGCGGTTCGGGTACGCCAAGCGGTTAAATCTATCCTCCGGCTCACCTCCGCTCGAGATGACGAACGCGTAGATCGACGTGACTACTCATTTCTAAGTCCGTCATCCTGAGCTTGTCGAAGGATCAGTTCATATGGCCGACTCGACAACCGCTGCAAGTATTTTGACAATATAAGTAGCCAGATGGTTTTCGTGACCTCGCAAAGCTAGTGCGCGAATTTTTTTGCTTACTACTTGTGGCGTCCAGAGTAGCCAGTCATTTTTACGAAAGAGTTCCTCAACATCGCCTTTCTCGGAAGGTTTCATTTTGCCGCATATCAATCCGATTTTTACTTTCGGGACTTTTGACAATAGGCCATCGGTCATCATCTGGGTAATGAGTCTCTTTACAATCAAGGTTTTGAAAACATTGTCAGAAAACACCCTAATAGACTTTGGCCCCTTCATTTTTTTGACAGCCCGGAATGCATTAATGGATACCCCAGTGGAGTCCAAATAACTTTTACATTCAATTATTAATAGCTGATTTATCGAGGGCTTATAAGCAAGTATATCAATTTCTGGTCGAGGCATGGTTGACTTGCCAAGCCTCTTTTTATCCTCGCGGGATAAATTGATCCGATAATTATAAGTAAGCCAATAACCTTCGACTTCAAAGAGCTTGCCTACAAGAATCTCAAATGAGTCCATGGCGTAGATTAGGGTTCTGTATCATCGATAAGCAACTCCCACAAAAATCCGTAAAAAATCTCTTGCGCCCTTTGCGGATTATGAGATGATCCTTGTCCCTCGCAAAACGAGGGGGCCTCGTTGAGCAGCGAAATGCTCTCAGCCGGGCACGAGTGATGAGGAAGCGTGTGACGGTCGCCTTTGACAGAAAATAGGCCAGATCGTCCTCCATGCGAGCTTCAAAAGCTTAGCACGCCACCCAAAATGGCGTGTTTTTGTTTCTGAGGCCGGTGGGGCAAGCGTCTCCGCACCACCCGAACGACAGATTTAACCTAAAAAAGAATACGGAATGCCCACGATTAACCAGCTTGTTCGCAAAGGACGTCGCAAAGTCGTCGTCAAGACGAAGTCGCCCGCGCTCAAAGGCGCGCCGCAACGTCGCGGCGTCTGCGTGCAGGTCATGACCCGCACCCCCAAGAAGCCCAACTCCGCCTTGCGCAAAGTGGCGAAAGTCCGCCTCACCAACGGCCAGGAAGTCATCGCCTACATTCCCGGCGAAGGCCACAATTTGCAGGAACACTCCATCGTCCTGGTTCGCGGCGGTCGCGTAAAGGATTTGCCCGGTGTCCGTTATCACATTGTTCGCGGCACGCTCGACGCCCTCGGTGCCGCCGGTCCGAGCAACACCAACAAGCTCACCCGCAACGTTTCCCGTTCCAAATACGGGGTCAAGAAGCCCAAGAAGGGCGCTGCCGGTGCCGAACCCGCCAAGAAGAAATAACCCCTTTTAACTTACCCTAACCTCCAACTTTATATGGCAAGACGTCGCCGCGCCGAAAAGCGCCAAATCATCCCGGACAGCCGCTACGAATCTCAAACCGTGGGACGCCTGATCTCCGCCATCATGCAGCGCGGCAAGAAGTCTCTCGCCCAGCGCATCGTTTACGGCGCGATCGATGCCGTCAACGAACAGAACAAGGACGGCGATCCTCTCGACATTCTCAACAAGGCTCTCGAAAACGTGAAGCCGCGCCTCGAGGTCAAATCCCGCCGCGTCGGTGGCGCCACCTACCAGGTTCCGATGGAAGTCCCGCCGGAGCGCCAGCTCGCGCTGGCCATGCGCTGGATGGTCGGCAATGCCGCCAAGCGCAAAGGCGTGCCCCTTCAGAAGGCGCTCGCTTCCGAAATCAAGGAAGCCTCCAACGGCCAGGGCAATTCCGTCAAGAAACGCGACGACGTGCACAAGATGGCGCAGGCCAATCGTGCGTTTGCGCACTTCCGCTTCTAATTTAAGTTAAGTATCTAACCAACCACTTAAACATTTATGGCCACCGCAACTGCTACTCCTGCCACACAGGCCAAGAATCCCAATTCCCCGAAGCGCCCCTATCCGATGGAGCGCACGCGCAATATCGGCATCGCCGCTCACATCGATGCGGGCAAAACCACGCTGACCGAGCGCATCCTTTTCTACACCGGCGCGATCCACAAGATCGGCGAAGTGCATGAAGGCACCGCGGTCACCGATTGGATGGAGCAGGAACGCGAGCGCGGCATCACCATCACCTCCGCCGCCACGACCTGTTTCTGGCCCGCCCGCAAGGAAGAGGGCATCGTCAAGCTTTACGAGGGACAGAAGTTCCGCGTCAACATCATCGACACTCCCGGCCACGTCGATTTCACCGCTGAAGTCGAGCGCTCGCTCCGCGTGCTCGATGGCGCCATCGCCGTGTTCTGCGGTGTCGCAGGTGTCCAGCCCCAGTCCGAAACCGTCTGGCGTCAGGCCAACAAGTACGGCGTTCCCCGCATCGCTTTCGTCAACAAGATGGATCGCACCGGCGCGAACTTTCAAAACGCGGTCAATGAGATGCGCGACAAGCTTGGCGCCAATGCGTGGCCCGTCATCATGCCCCTTGGCGCGGAAGACCAGCTCCACGGCCAGATCGACATCGTCAACCAGAAGGCCGTTCTCTATTCCGATAACGACAAGATCGGTTCCACTTACGAACTCGCCGAGATTCCAGCCGAGCTTAAGGACAAGGCCGCGCAGGCACTTAAAGACCTCATCGAAGCCGTTGCCGATAAGGACGAGGAAATCGGCACGATGTTCCTCGAGGAGAAGACTCCGACCGCCGTGCAACTCAAGCAGGCGATCCGTCGTTTGACCGTCACCAATCAGTTTGTCCCCGTCGTTGGAGGTTCCGCCTTCAAGAACAAGGGCGTCCAGTTCCTTATCGACGCCGTCATCGATTATCTTCCCGGCCCGCTCGACATTCCTCCCGCCGTGGGTATCAATCCCCACAATCGCGAGGAAAAAGTTCCCACCCCCGCCGACGACAATGCGCCGTTCTGCGCACTTGCGTTCAAGCTTTGGACCGATCCCTTCGTCGGCAAGCTCGTCTTCTTCCGCGTCTATTCCGGTACCCTCAACAAGGGCACGAACGTTTATAATCCCCGCACCAACAAGCGCGACCGCATCAGCCGCCTTGTCCAGATCCAGGCCGACAAGCGCGACGAACTCGAAACCGTCTACGCGGGCGACATCGCCGCCATCGTCGGCATCAAGGACGTCAAGACCGGCGACACGCTTTGCGTTGAAGATTTCGATATTCAGCTCGAACCGCCTTCCTTCCCCGAGCCCGTCATCTCCATGGCCATCGAGCCGAAGACCAAGGCCGATCGCGAAAAGATGGGCGAATCACTTGGCCGTCTGGTCGAAGAAGACCCCACGCTGACCGTCAAAACCAACGAAGAAACCGGCCAGACCATTATCGCCGGAATGGGCGAACTGCATCTCGACATCATCATGGACCGCATGCGCCGCGAGTTCAACGTCGAGACCAATGCGGGCGCGCCCCAGATTGCTTATCGCGAAACCATCACCAAATCGTCCGAAGGCGAAGGCAAGCTCGTCAAGCAGTCGGGCGGTCGCGGTCAATACGGCCATGTCGTCGTCGACATGATGCCCGTCGAGCGCGGCAAGGGCATCGTCATCGAAAACAAGGTCGTCGGCGGCAACATCCCCAAGGAATATATTCCCGCCTGTAAAAAAGGCATCGAGGAAGCGCTTCTCAACGGCGTCATCAATGGTTCACCTGTCATCGACGTTGAAATTCATATCACCGACGGTTCCTACCACGAAGTCGATTCCAACGAATTGGCGTTCAAGCTCGCCGCCATCTTCGCCGTCCAGGACGCGATGAAAAAGGCCGGCCCGATCCTTCTCGAACCGATGATGAAAGTCGAAGTCTCCACCCCGGACGAGTTCCAGGGCGACATCATCGGCGATCTGAGCCGCCGCCGTGGCAAGATCATGAATACCGAGAGCAAGAACAAGACGACGAACGTGCACGCTGAAGTGCCTCTCTCGGAAATGTTCGGCTACGTCAACAACATCCGTTCCATGTCGAAAGGCCGCGCGGCCTATACGATGGAACCATCCCATTTCGAACAGGTACCGGCCCAGATCGTGGCCCAGATCACCGAGCAAAAGAAGGGTAAATAAATTTATGGCCGAAACCCGCATCCGCATCCGCCTCAAGGCATTTGATCACCGACTCCTCGACCGCGCCGCGACCGAGATCGCCGAAACCGCGTCCCGCACCGGTTCCGTCGTCGCCGGGCCGATCCCGCTCCCGACCAAGATCGAGCGCTTCACCGTCAACCGTTCCCCCCACGTCGATAAGAAGAGCATGGACCAGTTCGAGATGCGCACTCACAAACGCCTCCTCGATATCATCCAGCCTACCGCCAAAACCGTCGATGAGCTCAAAAAGCTCAACCTGCCCGCCGGCGTCGACATCAAGATCAAGGTCTAGTTTTAATCACGATTTCACTTAACTCCCATGAGCATCGGAATTTTAGGACAAAAAGTAGGAATGACCCGCGTGTACGACGAGGCTGGTACCGCCACGCCCGTCACCGTCATTCTCGCTGAACCCAACGCCGTCTTGCAGGTCAAGACGCTCGACAACGACGGTTACGCATCCGCCCAGATGGGTGTCTTCGACCAGAAGGAACACCGCGTCACGAAGCCCCAGCTTGGCCACTTCAAGAAAGCCGGTTCTGCGCCCAAGCGTTTCGTCCGTGAATTCATCCTTAATGGCGAAGAGGTCAAGCAGGGTGATGCTCTCACGGTCACGCGTTTCAAGGCAGGCCAGTACGTCGATGTCATCGGCGTCTCCAAGGGCAAAGGTTTCCAGGGCCCGATGAAGAAGCACAATTTCCACGGTCAGGGCGCCGCCCACGGTTCCAAGACCCACCGCCGCAACGGCGCCATCGGTTGCCGCTCCACTCCCGGTCGCATTTACAAGAATCACGGCATGGCCGGTCACATGGGTGATGAACGCGTCACGGTGCAGAACCTCCGCGTCGTCCAGGTCCGCGAAGCCGATCACGTCCTGCTCATCAGCGGTGCTGTTCCCGGTGCCGCGGGCAGCTTTGTTGTCGTTCGCACGGCCATCAAGGGCCAGCCCAAGCCGAAGGGCGCCGCAACCGCCGGCAAGGCAGTCAACCCGATGAAAGCCTCCAAGGCTGGCAAATAACCTCGCAATCACATGAGCTTTTCACCTCTTTCCACCAAGGACGCCGCGACCAAGCTGAAGGTCGATCTGATCGAGAACGGCATTGGCACGCAGGCGCTGCACGAAACCGTCGTCGCTTATCGCGCCAATCGTCGCGCCGGTACTCATTCCACGAAGACCAAGGCAACCGTTGCCGGTTCCGGCAAAAAGCCATGGCGCCAAAAAGGCACCGGTAACGCCCGGTCCGGTTACAAATCTTCGCCCGTTTGGTCGGGCGGCGGTGTCGTTTTCGGCCCGCATCCCCGCGACTATTCCAAGAAGACAAACAAGACCGTCAAACAGCTCGCGCTGCGCAAGGCACTCAGCTCCCGCGTCAATGCCGGTGAAGTTTTTCTTATCGCACCCATCGCGCTCGATAAACCCAAGACGAAGGATCTGCTGGCCAAGCTGAAGGATGGGCTTGATGCCAAAACCAGCGCGCTCATTGTCATCGAAGCGCCCGATCAGAAAATTTACCTCGCCTCCCGGAATCATCCGAGGCTTGAAACCACCACCGGTGATCTCGTCAACGCCGAGCAACTGCTCCGTTACGACAAGGTCTTCGTCACCGACGGCGCACTGAGCAAAATCTCCGCCCGTCTCCAAAAATAATCTCCTATGCGCGATCCTCTTCTTATCGTCAAATCGCTCCGCGTGACCGAAAAGGGCACTGCCCTGGCCGAGAAACATAACCAGTATGTTCTCAAGGTTTCGCCCAGCGCAACCAAGCAGGAAATCAAGCACGCCGTGAAGCAGCTTTTCCAGAAAACAGCCATCCGCGTCAACACCATGCAGGTCGCCGGCAAGCTCAAGCGCCGTCACGGTGGCGCCGACATGGGCCAGCGTCCCGATTGGAAAAAAGCCATCGTCACTCTTAAAGAGGGCGAAAAAATCGAACTCATCTAACCGGATACCATCATGGCACTCAAAGTATTTCGTCCCATCACGCCTTCACTGCGCTTCACGCAGCTGAACGGCTTCGAGGAAATCACGCGCGGCAACAAGCCGGTGAAAAAGCTCACCGAGCGGATCAAGAAGTCGGGCGGGCGCAATAATCGTGGCCGCGTCACTTCGCGCCACATCGGCGGCGGTCACAAGCAGCGCTACCGTTTCATCGATTTCAAGCGCAACAAGTATGGCGTCAAGGCCGTCGTCGAATCGATCGAGTACGATCCGACCCGCACCGCGCGCATCGCCCTGCTGAAATATGCCGATGGCGAGCAGCGCTACATCATCGCGCCGGTCGGTCTCACGGTCGGCACCTCCCTGGCCAGCGGTCCCGAAGCCGAGCCAATCATCGGTAACGCACTTCCCTTGGAGAAAATTCCCCTCGGCGCTGCCATCCACAATATCGAGATCATTCCCGGTCGCGGCGCCCAGATCGGTCGCACTGCCGGCAGCAGCGCGACGATCATGTCGGTCGATGCCGGTTACGCCCAGGTCCGCCTTCCTTCCGGTGAAATCCGCAAGATTTTCGCCCAGTGCTACGCCACCATCGGCCAGGTCGGCAACATCGAGCACGAAAACGTTTCGCTCGGCAAAGCCGGTCGGTCCCGCTGGCTCGGTCGCCGTCCGCATGTTCGCGGCATGGTCATGAACCCGGTTGATCACCCGATGGGCGGCGGCCAGGGCAAGAGCAAGGGTGGTGGTGGACGCCAGCATCCTGTCTCCCCATGGGGCCAGGCGGCCAAGGGACTCAAGACCCGTCCGAAATACAAGCCCTCCAACAAATTCATCGTGGAACGCCGGAAGAACAAGAAACACTAACGCTTATGTCTCGCAGTCTCAAAAAAGGACCATTCGTTGACGATCACCTCATGGTGAAGATCGAGAAGATGACCGCCTCTTCGACCAAGAAACCGATCAAGACCTGGTCGCGCCGCTCGCTCATCACGCCCGATTTTGTCGGTCACACCTTCCTCGTCCACAACGGCAAGATTTTCAATTCCGTGTTCGTCACGGAAAACATGGTCGGGCACAAGCTCGGCGAGTTTTCCCCGACGCGCACCTTCAAGAAACATGGCGCCCATACTGAAAAGGCCGCGGCCAAATAACAGGAGACACGCACGGAACGTTTTTTATCCAGATCATCGAATCGGAGCGACGCAAGTCGCCCGGTTCACCCGCCACGAGCCGGGGCTTCGGTCCTGTTCGTTGTTTTCCTGGCCTTGATTGCGCCGGGAGCCATGTCCGCTCCGCCGGACACGGATCGCTCTTTGAATGCAGATAAACCGGTAACGGAGCCAGGCTCCGACACTATCGCTGCGGCTACGAATGCAGCGCCTGACGTCGGTGTGACAGACCTCTCGACCCTAACCCACGAGCAACTCGAAGCGAGGGTGAAGACCCTCACCGAGAACCTCGCCCGGGCCAACACCGAATCGGAATATTTCCGCCAGCAATGGCAGGAATTACGATTGAGGAATGAAGCCTTGGGGATCGAAGCCCTGACGGTCGACGAGCGCAAGCTCGAAGACAAGCTCGTCCAGGCCGTGAAGGAACTTTACCAGAGTGAGATGAAACGCCGCGAGGCGTTGCAACTCATCGACAAGCTCCTTGCCTCGACCGAGTTGATGCTCCGCACCGCGCCGAATTACGACCCGAAAGTCAGGGCCGACTACGAAGTCGCCTCCCGTGCCGCCAAGGACTACATGGCGGGACACGATGGAGCGGCAATTCCGCTGGCGGTATCGTTATCCGATGGACGGATTGCCGACATCAACCAGGAGTTGAACACGGTTGTCCTCAACCTCGGGAAAAGCCAGGGGGTGAAGGAGGGAATGCCCTTCTCCATCTACCAGAACAATGTGCGGGTCGGGACGGTGAAGATCGTGTTGGCCCGTGATCTCGTAAGCGCCGGAATGGTGGAAGACCTCCGGCCCAACACGACTTTGAAAGTAGGGGACCGGGTGGCGGTGGATGCCGGACAATAGATGAGATGGACGAAATAAATTTTAAAACAGACAGAAACAGACAGAGAAAATTAAAAACGGATTTAGTTATGGAAGTAAAAGCTGAGCATAGATACGCGAAGATTTCCGCCTTCAAGGTGCGTGAGGTCACGCGCGAGATCCAGGGTCTGCCCGCAGAGCAGGCCCTCGATATCGTGCGCCTTATTCCCAAGAAAGCGGCCCGCCTCATTGGCAAGACGCTGGCCTCGGCCATCGCCAACGCGGAAAACAACAACAACCTCCGCGCCGCCAATCTCGTGGTCAAGCAGGCCGTCGCCGGGGAAGGTCCGACGATGAAGCGCATGCACACCCGCGCGCGTGGCGCCGGGGCCCGCATCAACAAACGCTCGGCCCACATCAAGATCATTCTCACGGAAGCGGAACCTGTCGTCGAAAAACCGGCGAAGGCCAAAGGCATCAAAAAGAAGAAGCCCGCCACGACCGCAAAAGCGGCTCCGGCCAAGGCGTCCGAAGAAACCAAAAACTAACTCGTATGGGACAAAAAGTTAATCCAATCGGCTTTCGCGTCGGCTTCAACCGAGCCTGGCGCTCCATGTGGTATGCCTCGAAGAAGGACTTCCCCGTCTATCTTTACGAGGACGCCATGATCCGCAAATTCATCAAGAAGAAGCTCGAAGGCGCCGCCGTTTCCCGCGTCACCATCGAGCGCGCCGCCAACCGCGTTCGCGTTAATATTCACACCGCGCGCCCCGGCGTCGTCATCGGCCGCAAGGCGGCCGAACTCGACAAGCTCAAGGACGAGATTCGCGCCATCACGCAGAAGGATCGTGAAATCCTCGTCGACGTGAAGGAAATCAAGAATCCCGAACTCGACGCCCAGCTCGTCGCGGAAAACATCGCGCTTCAAATCGAGCGCCGCATTACCTCCCGTCGTGCCATGAAAAAAGCGGTCCAGACCACCATGGACATGGCGGGCGCCGAAGGCATTCGCGTCCGTTGCTCGGGGCGTCTCGGCGGCGCGGAAATCGCCCGCACCGAGGAATATCGCGAAGGCAAGGTGCCGCTCCACACGTTGCGCGCCAATATCGATTACGGCTTCGCGGAAGCCATGACCGTCGCAGGCAAGATCGGCATCAAATGCTGGATCTGCCGCAAGGACGAAGTCGTTCCCGTCACCACCTAACCCACCACGTCTATGCCTCTTCTTCCCAAACGCGTCAAATACCGCAAAAGCCAGCGCGGTACCCGCAAGGGTTTTGCCTCGCGCAACATCACCATCGATTTCGGTTCCTACGCCCTCCAGACCCTGGATCGCGCCTGGATCACCAACATCCAGATTGAAGCCGCCCGTGTCGCCCTTACCCGCAACATGAAACGCAAGGGCAAGCTCTGGATCCGCATCTTCCCCGACAAATCGGTCACGTCGCGTCCGCCCGAAACCCGAATGGGTAAAGGTAAAGGCGCACCCGAATACTGGGTTGCCGTGGTCAAACCCGGCAACATCCTGTTCGAGCTCGATGGTCTTCCCGAGACCGTTGCGCGCGAATCGCTGCGCCTGGCCGCCACCAAACTGGCTATTCGCACCCGTTTCATCACCCGTGCCGGACGATTTTAAGCTTTATGAAAATTGCAGAAGTTCGTAATTTCACCGACTCGGAATTGGTCGCCAAGAAGAAGGACGCTCGTCAGGAGTACTTCAACCTGCGCCTCCAGCAGCAGACCGGTGCGCTCGAAAAACCGAGCCGCCTGAATGAAATCCGCAAGGACGTCGCCAAGCTGGAAACCGTTCTGAGCGAACGCCGCCTCGGCCTCAAGGTCAAAAGCCGCACTGCCAAGAAGCCCGCGGCGACCGAAGAAAAGAAGAAGAAATAGATTTAAGAAATAACCGTCATGAGCACCGATACCATTAGCACGCCTCCCGCCACCAAGCCCGCCCGCAAGGAACGGACCGGCGAAGTCGTCGCCTCCAAGATGCAGAAGACCATCGTCGTCCGCGTCGAGCGCCGCGTCCCGCACCCCAAGTTCAAGAAAATCGTCCGCGTGCACAAGAAGTTCTACGCCCATGACGAAAAGAGCGAAGCCAAACCCGGCGATCGCGTCCTCATCCGTGAAACCCGCCCCATGAGCAAGCTCAAGCGCTGGGAACTCGTCTCCATCATCAAACACTAAACCGCCATGATACAAATTCGCTCCTGGGTCGATATCGCCGACAATACCGGCGCCCGCCGCGCCACCATGATCGGCGTCATCGGCAAGAAATCGCTTCATGCCGGCATCGGCGACATCATCACCGCCAACGTCAAGGAAGCCGCGCATGACGGCACCGTGAAGAAAAGCGAAGTCGTCCGCGCCGTCGTGGTCCGCACCCGCCAGGCGATTCGTCGCGGCGACGGTTCCTACCTCCGTTTCGATAACAACGCCGTCGTCATCATCGACAAGGACCAGAACCCCCGCGGCACCCGCATCTTTGGCCCCGTCGCCCGCGAACTGCGCGAGCGCAATTTCATGAAGATCATTTCCCTTGCACCGGAGGTTGTCTAATTATGGCTCTTTATCGCGTCAACAAGCCCCGCTTCCCGCAGGGCAAATTTCACATCAAGAAAAACGACGAAGTCGTCGTCCTCTCCGGCGCCCAGCAGGGTAAGCGCGGCAAGGTCCTGGAAGTTCTCCGCGACCGCAGTCGCGTCATTATCGAGGGAGTCAATTTCATCAAGAAGGCCGCCCGCAAATCACAGGAGCAACCCCAGGGTGGTATCATCGAACGCGAAGGCGCGCTTCACATCTCCAAGATCATGCTTGCTGCCGATTACGATCAGCGTAAAGGCGCCGTGACCAAGGACAAGGAAGCCGCCTCGAAAGCGACCAAGGAAAAAGCCGCTCCCAAAGGAAAGAAATAAGCCATGCCTGCCGCCGCCGCCCCTGTCAAACAGCCCACGACCCTTGCCACTGAGTACAAGGAAAAGGTCGTCCCTGCTCTCATCCAGAGCCGTGGTTATAAGAACGTCATGCAAGTGCCCAAGATCGAAAAGGTCGTGGTCAATTGCTGCATCGGCTCCAGCGTCGATACAAAAGTCGCGCTCGAAGATGCCTTCAACGAAGTCCAGATGATCACTGGCCAGCGTCCGGTCAAGACCAAGTCGACCAAGAGCATCGCCAATTTCAAATTGCGCGAAGGCCAGGAAATCGGCATCAAGGTCACCTTGCGCGGAGCCATCATGTACGAGTTTCTCGAACGGCTCATCCGCACCGCACTGCCTCGCATCCGTGATTTCCGCGGCGTCTCGCCACGCGCCTTCGACGGCCGCGGCAACTACACGCTCGGCGTCAAGGACCAGACCATCTTCCCAGAAGTTGAGCTCGACAAGGTCAAGCGCAACCTCGGCATGGACATCACCATCGTCACCACCGCCCGCAAGAACGACGAAGCCAAGGAACTTCTCGCCCTCTTCGGCATGCCCTTCTCCGACCGCAAACTAACTCCTCAATAACCCTATGGCCAAGACCACCTGGATCGTCAAACAAAAGCGCCCCGCGAAATTTTCGACGCGCGCCTACAACCGCTGCAAGCTCTCCGGCCGCCGCCGTGCCTACATGCGCAAATTCGGCCTCAGCCGTATCGCTTTCCGCGAACTCGCCTTGCGCGGCGAAATCCCCGGCGTCACCAAGGCCAGCTGGTAACCGATTTTCTCCCTATGCAAACCGATCCCCTGGCCGATTTCCTCACCACCATCCGCAACGCGGCGCGCGCGTCCAAAAGCGAGGTCCGCGTTCCCTGGTCGCGCATGCGCAGCGATGTCGCCCATATTCTCAAAAACGAGGGCTACGTGCTCGAAGTCGAAAAAGTCTCCGACAAGGCCACTCCCGGCAAACCTGAATTGCGCCTCAAGCTTCGCGGCAGCGGCAAGTCCCGCTCCATCACCCAGATCACCCGCATCAGCAAGCCGGGCCGCCGCCAGTATGTCGGCTCCAAGGAAATTCCACGCGTGCTCGGTGGCATGGGCGTCTCGGTCATCTCCACCCCGCGTGGCGTCATGGCCGGCCATCAGGCCAAAAAAACAAAACCTCGGCGGCGAACTGCTGCTCACGGTATACTAAAATTAGGAAAAACGTATGTCTCGCATCGGACAAAAACCCATCACAGTGCCCGACAAGGTGAAAGTCACCGTCCAGGGACCTCTCGTGAACATCGAGGGACCGCGCGGCAAGCTCAAGCACAGCCTGCCCGAAGGCATCGAAGCGCACCTCGACGGCAAGACCCTGCTCGTCAAAAAGACCGGCGAAACCCGCCAGCACAAAGCCCTGCACGGGCTCTCCCGCTCGCTCCTCGCCAATTTCGTTCAGGGGGCCCATGAAGGCTTCCAGAAAAAGCTCGAAATTCAGGGCGTCGGCTTCAAGGCCGCGCTTCAAGGCAAGGCGCTTAGCCTCAATCTCGGTTTCTCTCATCCCGTCAGTTATCCAGTGCCGGACGACATCAAGGTCACGGTCACCGATAACACCAACATTCTCATCGAAGGTGCGGACAAACAGAAGGTCGGCGCCGTCGCCGCAGACATCCGCGCTTACTATCCGCCCGAACCCTACAAGGGCAAAGGCGTTCGCTATGCCGGCGAACAAATCATCCGCAAGGAAGGCAAGACTGCCCAGAGCAAGTAAAGGAATCGTATGCCCAAATTGACCTCCAAAGCCTCTCGTATCCGTACGCATGTGCGTATACGCCGCAAAGTGAAAGGCACCTCCGAGCGCCCGCGCCTCGCTGTGAATTTTTCCGGTAACCACATCCGCGCCCAAGTGATCGACGATGTGAATGGCAAGACGCTTGTCAGTGCCTTCACCACGGAAAAATCACTCAGCGATTCCAAACTTCGCCCCAACGTCAAGGGTGCCGAAGAAATCGGCAAGCTGGTTGGCGAGCGCGCCAAGGCCAAGAAAATCACGCAAGTGGTTTTCGATCGCGGCGGTTTCACCTATCATGGAAAAGTCAAAGCCCTGGCTGACGCCGCCCGTCAGACCGGACTCCAATTTTAATTATCATGTCTATGTCCCCCAAGCCCGATCCGATCATTGAAGAGAAACTCGCCGAAGAAATCGCAATTACCGAACCGGTGATTGAGGCTGCTGCGGTTGCCCCTGAAGGCGCTGCTGCTGCCCCCATTGCTCCCGCTCCCCGTGGCGATCAGCGTGGTGGCCCTCGCGGTGGTCAAGGCGGTCGTGGCGGCGGTGGCCGTGGTCGCGGACCCGGCGGTAACCGCGGTCCTCGCGGCGGACGCAACGACGAGCCCAAATCGGATCTGCTCGAAAAAGTCGTCTTCATCAACCGATGCGCCAAGGTCGTCAAAGGCGGCCGCCGGTTCAGCTTCAGCGCGCTCCTCGTCGTCGGGGACCGCAAGGGCAAGGTCGGCGTCGGTTTCGGCAAGGCCAACGAGGTCACCGAAGCCATTCGCAAGGCCACCGATGCGGCTCGCAAACATCTCGAACCTGTTTCACTAAGGGACAACACGATTCCGCACGAAGTCATGGGACAATTCGGCGGCGGTCGCGTCTTTCTGCGTCCAGCTTCGCCTGGAACCGGCCTCATCGCCGGTGGCGGCGTGCGCGCCGTGGTGGAAGCGGCCGGGATCAAGGATCTCCTCGCCAAATCGCTCGGCTCGGGCAATCCCGCCAACGTCGTTAAGGCGACGCTCGATGCGCTCAAGCAACTGCGTCCCAAGGAAACCATTTTCCAATTGCGCGGTAAGACGATCAAGACGGCGGCTCCCGCCGTGGCCGCCACGGAATCAACCAAGGAAGCATCCGAAACCCCCAAGTCCAAAGGTAAGGGCAAGGGCGCCAAGACTGAGAAAACCGAAAAGCCCGACAAGGGCGATCCGGCTCTCGCTTCCTAAACTGAAAAATCATCATGTCCACCTCGATCCGACTTCATAATTCCAAACCTCGTCCCGGCGCGCGTCATCGCGTCAAGCGCCTCGGCTGCGGCGAAAGCTCCGGCCATGGCAAAACCAGCGGCAAGGGCCACAAAGGCCAGAAAGCCCGTTCCGGCGGCAGCATCCGTCTCGGTTTTGAAGGCGGCCAGATGCCCCTCATCCGCCGAATTCCCAAACGCGGTTTCAACAATACAGCTTTTAAAATCACCTATGCGCCGGTCAATCTTGGTGATCTCGAAAAGCTTTCTTTTTCCGGCGTGATCGATGAAAAAGCCCTTCGCGAGGCCGGTCTCGTCAACGGTCGCTGGGACGGCGTGAAAATTCTCGGCTCCGGTGATTTTACAAAAAAACTTTCGCTTAAGGTGGACGCAATCAGCGCCTCGGCTCGCGAGAAAATCGAAAAAGCCGGTGGCTCGATCGAAATTGTCGCGGCCAAGACCTATCCCGCCCGCAACAGCGCGAAGGTGCTGGCCAAAACGTCCAAGCCCGCAAAAAAGCCTGCGGCCCGGGCCTAATCCTCAACGGCTTCGCCTCCAGGAACTTGACCTATGCTCTCGGCTTTCGCCAATTGCTTTAAGATACCCGAACTGCGTCAGCGCATTCTCTTCACGCTGGCCGTCATCGTGATCATACGCATCGGCGCGGCCATTCCCGTCCCCGGCGTCAATACCGCCATCCTGGCCCACTTCTTTCACTCCGTCATCGATAAGCAATCCGGCAACACCGTTGTCGGCATGTTCAATCTTTTCAGTGGTGGCGCCCTGGAAAATTGCGCCGTCTTCACGCTCGGCATCATTCCCTACATCAGCGCCAGCATCATGCTGCAATTGATGACCGCCGTTGTGCCAAGTCTCGGCAAACTCGCCCGCGAAGAGGGAGGCCGCCAGAAAATCACCCAGTATACCCGCTACGCCACGATTCTCATCTGTCTGGTTCAGGGTTATTTTTACGCCAAACAATTTGAAGCCCCGGAACACAGCCAGTTGCTCGCCGGTATTGCAGCTGTTACCTCCCAATATGGTCCGCTGGTTCCGGCTCCTGGGTTCCTTTTTGAATTTACCACGATCATCAGCTTGCTCACCGGCACGCTCCTTCTCATGTGGCTTGGTGAGCAGATCACGGACAAGGGCATCGGCAACGGCATCTCGATGGTCATCACCGTCAACATCGTTTCGCGCCTCCCCGCCGCCCTGTTGCAGGGCTGGGAGATGGTTCGTCCTCCCGCTGGCAGTGTCAACGAACAGAATGCCCCACCTGTTTTGGTCTTTCCCATGATGCTGGTTTTTCTTTTTGCCGTCATCGCCGGAACCATCGCCATCACGCAGGCCCAGCGCAAAGTCACCATCCAGTACGCCAAGCAGGTGCGCGGCAACAAGGTTTACGGTGGCCAAAGTTCCTTTCTCCCTCTCAAGGTCAATTATTCGGGTGTTATGCCGATCATCTTCGCCCAGTCGATCCTTCTCGTTCCCGCCTTCATGATCAAGATTTTGCCTCTTAACGGTTCCAGTTGGTTGAGTGAACTTGGCGATTCGCTTAACCGCGGCACGCTCTATTATGTTCTCTACATCAGCATGATCTTTTTCTTCTCTTATTTCTGGGTCTCCTTCATGTTCAATCCGATCCAGATTGCCGAGGACGTGAAGCGTAACGGTGGCTTCATCCCGGGTATTCGCCCCGGCACCCCGACCGCTGACTTCCTCGAGTACACCATGACCCGTCTTACTCTGGCCGGTGCGATCTTTCTTGCTGTTCTAGCCATTCTGCCTTCGGCGGCCCAGCACTACGCCCAGGTTCCCCAGCTCACCAGCCAGTTCTTTGGCGGCACCAGTCTGCTCATCATGATCGGTGTCATGCTCGATACCATGCGCCAGATGGAAACTTACCTCTTGCAACGCCATTATGACGGCTTCCTCAAGAAGGGCCGCATCCGGGGCCGTTCCACCAGTTCCTCCCCCATTCCGGGACAGGGCCACGCGGTTGATTCCTCTTCCTACGTTTGGCTTTTTG
>Ga0206848_1100_pt1 | contig 20710 bp, 23 predicted proteins | sample Alteio_BWOrgCont_18_FD_152635 | JGI IMG/M metagenome (GOLD analysis project Ga0206848, IMG submission 152635) | Enriched cells from forest soil in Barre Woods Harvard Forest LTER site, Petersham, Massachusetts, United States -... | ecosystem: Environmental > Terrestrial > Soil > Temperate forest >...
GCAGGTATAAATATTGCCGATTTGCAGGTTGAAATACGGCTGAGCAGTACCGAAAGCATAAAATCCTATTTATTAAATGCGCCTTGTATGGCATTTTTATCGATACATGCTATTGTTGATGAGTTGAATCGTGGCGAATTAAAGGTTATTGATGTAGACGGCTTATCCATTGAGCGCGACTTTAACCTGATTAGTCTGCAAGGCAAAATAACCGGCCTTGCCGACCTTTTCTTCCGCTTCGCGAAGCAAGCCTCATAACTTAAAGTTATAGCTTATAACCATTTTGAATTTGACCGGCGGCTGCCATCGACGCACCTTTGTGCTATGATAACGCATCAAAAAACACAAAATATACATTGGTACGGGTTCTTATTAACTGATAACACCCGCAAAATAATTTTTATACTGGCATTATTGCTTTGTCTTTTCCCGGTTATAACGCCGCCAATTGCTTTGTTAATTGGTTTGGCATTGGCGCAGTTGATGGAAAACCCGTTTCTGCACCTCAACCATAAAGCTACAAATATGCTGCTCAAAATATCGGTAGTTGGTTTGGGCTTTGGCATGAATATTTTTAGCGCGGTGGAAGCAGGCAGGCAGGGAATATCTTTTACCGTAGTATCTATCATATCGGTACTATCCATCGGCACGCTGATGGGCCATTATCTCAAAATCGATAAAAAAACATCCTTCCTGATATCTGCCGGTACAGCTATTTGCGGCGGCAGTGCTATTGCAGCCCTATCACCCGTAATAAAGGCCGAAGAAAAACAGATATCCGTAGCGCTGGGTACTATATTTATATTGAATTCTATCGCGCTGTTTCTTTTTCCTTTCATCGGCCACCAATTACATTTATCGCAAAGCCAGTTTGGTTTATGGTGCGCTATCGCGATACACGATACCAGTTCGGTTGTGGGTGCGTCATCACGTTACGGCGCGCAGGCGCTGCAAATTGCCACTACTGTAAAACTAGCCCGCGCGCTGTGGATAATTCCTGTAGCATTTTTTACCGCATTTTTATTTAAAACAGACAGCAAAAATGTAAGCATACCCTATTTTATCGGGCTGTTTATTGTGGCTATGCTGGTTAATACTTATGTGCCTTTTATACATCCTTTAGTACCTTATATTACGGTACTTGCCAAAGTTGGGCTTACCTTAACCCTGTTCTTAATCGGCTCCGGCTTATCATTAAAAGTTTTAAAATCGGTAGGCGTTGTTCCGCTTATGCAGGGTGTTATACTTTGGGTGCTGATATCGGGTGCCGCGCTTTGGGCGGTGATAGCTTTGGCTTAACCGTAAAATTGCATTTACACACAACAATGCGCAAAAATATTATCTTTGCGCATGATAAAATCCATGACAGGATATGGAATTGCCAGTTTCGATGCCGGTAGCACAAAGTATACCGTCGAAATAAAATCCCTGAACAGTAAATTTCTTGAACTTACGCTGCGCCTGCCCAAAATATTTTCGGATAAAGAGTTTCAGCTGCGTAATGATTGCAATAAGCAAATTGAGCGCGGCAAGGTTAGCTTAGCCATAAATGTTGAGCAGCAAAACGGCGTGGTAAGGGCCGCCGGCATTAATACCGTATTGCTTAAACAATACTATGAACAGTTAAAAGCCGTAGGAACCGAATTAGGCGAACCCACCAACAACCTGCTGCAATTAGCCCTTGGCCTGCCCGAAGTGGTTAAATATGATGAAGAATCCGTATCGGAAGATGAATGGAAAGTGGTTGAAAAAACCTTTAACCAGGCAGTAGCCGCTTTTCAGCAGTTCAGGGCCGATGAGGGCAATGTGCTGGAACAGGACCTTAAATACCGCATAGGCATTATACTACAAAACCTAAAACTGGTTGAAGTAGAAGAGCCCAAACGGGTGCCTCTGATACGCGAACGCCTGAACCAGTTTTTACTGGAAGCCACCAACCGCGAAGCCATTGACCAGAACCGTTTTGAGCAGGAATTGATATATTATATTGATAAGCTGGATATTACCGAAGAAAAAATACGCCTTAAAACCCATTGCGATTATTTTGTTGAAACGCTTAAAAACGCAGATGCAAACGGCAAAAAACTGGGCTTTATCGCGCAGGAAATCGGTCGCGAGGTAAATACCCTGGGCTCAAAAGCCAACGATGCCAGCATGCAAAAACTGGTGGTAGGCATGAAAGAAGAGCTTGAAAAAATTAAAGAACAACTGCTAAACGTTTTATAAGTTCATGGATGATGGTTCATAGTTCATCGCAAAAAGCTAAGACAACTATACCACACTATGAATCATGAACTATTAACCATGAACCAAAAAGGTAAACTCATCATATTTTCGGCGCCATCTGGAGCAGGCAAAACTACTATAGTGCACCACCTGCTTGGCAAAATACCCGCGCTTGAGTTTTCCATTTCGGCCACCACCCGCAAACCCCGCGGCGATGAGCAGGATGGCAAGGATTATTATTTTATTACCAAGGAAAGATTTTTGCACCGCATTGCCCATAAGGAGTTTGTTGAGTTTGAAGAGGTTTATAGCGGCACCTTTTACGGCACGCTTCGCTCGGAGATAGAGCGGATATGGAAAAAAGGCAAAACTGTAATTTTTGATATCGATGTAGAAGGCGGCCTGCACCTTAAACGTAAATACGGCGAACAGGCCATGGCTATTTTTGTACAGCCCCCGTCGCTCGAAGTACTTATTGAACGCCTGACCTCGCGCGGCACAGATAGCGCCGAAAAATTAAAAGAGCGCACCGCCAAAGCGCAAAAAGAATTAGACTACGCCCCGCAGTTTGATGTTATCCTGAAAAACAACGATTTGGACACCGCTTGCCGCGAAGCGGAAAAATTGGTAAATGATTTCCTTGTAAGATAGTTTGCAGTTGCAGTTTGCATTAAGATTTTAATATGGGCACATATAAAGATTTGGCATTATATAAAAAGAGTTTTGCACTTGCAATGCGAATTTTCGCAGTTACCAAGCTGTTTCCCAAAGAAGAAACATATTCACTAATTGACCAGATTCGAAGGTCTTCTCGTTCAGCTAATATTTGTTCTATTGAAGCCTATCGGAAACGCCGGTATCCTAACCATTTTATTAGTAAATTAACTGATGTAGATATGGAAAATAGCGAAACTCAAGGTTGGCTTGTATTTTCCAAAGAATGTGACTATATTTCAAGTGAAGTTTTTGAAGAATTGCATTCCCTGTCTGACGAGGTAGGAAGGCTTGTTCAATACATGATTGACAATCCCGAGAAATTTGGTGCGCAATAGTTAAAATGAGGCATTATTAAATTGTAAACGGCCTACTGAAAACTGCGAACTGCAAATTGAAAACTGCTAACTGCCCACTGAAAACTGCAAACTGAAATGAAGATAGGCTTATTGTTCGGTTCGTTTAATCCAATACACATCGGCCATTTAATAATAGCCAATTACATGGCCAACCATACTGATCTTGATAAAGTCTGGCTGGTGGTATCGCCCCAAAACCCCCTGAAAAAATACGGCGACCTGATTAATACTTACGACCGGCTGGAGATGGCCAAACTGGCTACTGATAATGCTAAAAACCTGGAGGTTAGCGATGTTGAGCTTAAACTCCCGCAGCCGTCCTATACCATTGATACCCTTACCCACCTGCATGAAAAATACCCGCAGCATGAATTCGCGCTGATTATGGGTTCAGATAACCTGGTATCGCTGCCCAAATGGAAAAATTTTAAGTTGATACTGCGCGATTACCGCGTTTATGTTTACCCGCGCCCCGGCTATGAAAATGCCGAATACGCATCGCACCCATCCGTAACCATTACCATGACGCCACTGATGGAACTTTCGGCAACATTCATCCGTAAATCATTAGCCGAAAAGAAGGATATACGCTACTTTGTGCCCGATGCGGTGCTGGAGTTTATTGAGGCGAAAAACCTGTACGGTAAATAATTAGTCTTTGCCTTATCTTTGCCTTTGTGAGCGAAAGAACAATTCTTAAATTACAATTGCCTACCGATCCCACCTGGGTTACAAACGTGGTAGAAAGCAATATTGAAGAAATTTTAACCGATCACGCTTTTTGCGAGCAAAAGGCTGCAAGCAACGCTATTACCATCATCGTTCAAAACCCAAACCTGAGTGATTTGGTGAAGGAAATGACCGCTTTGGCCATGGAAGAGCTTGACCATTTTAAACGGGTACACGATATTATTATAGCGCGCGGTTATGTGCTGGGCAAGGAACGTAAAGACAATTATGTTGGCGAACTGGTTAAGTTTATGAAAAAGGGCGGCAGCCGTATGGACCAGCTAATTGACCGGCTGCTTTTTGCCGCAATGATAGAGGCCCGCAGTTGCGAGCGCTTTAAAGTGTTATCAGAAAATATTAACGATGCCGAACTGGCCGCTTTTTACCACGAGCTGATGATAAGCGAGGCTACACATTATGCCATGTTCATTCGCCTGGCAAAAAAATACGCCGGAGATATTGATGTTGATAAACGCTGGAAAGAATACCTTGATTTTGAAGCCGTAATGATAAAAAATTATGGCAAGCAGGAACGGATACATGGATAGAGTAGTCCATGGCCGATGGTCCATAGACCATGGTAGAACTTGGCCGCTGGTTAGGCTATTGAATAACCAATATTGCTATGGACCATCGACTATGGACTAATTCACCCCATCATGCCCTTGCGAGGTTAGTTTATCGGTATCATAACCCATGGCTTTACAGCGCGCCACTATATCGGCATATAGTTTTGGGTCGATTGATGGCTTGCGGCCCATAATAAACAGGAACTTACGGTCAGGGTGGCCTACTACCACGTACGAGTAATCGGGTGCCATTTCAATTACCCAGTAATCAACCTTGCAGGGCCATATAAATTGCGCTTTCATCTGGCCGTTATTGGTGCCATCTACCGGGAATAATTTGGATTTAAAGGTATGCACTTCGGGCTCATCTCCCTTTTTATAACAGGTAAGCACGTTATAATAGCCATCGTTATTTAAAGTATAGCTGGTGGTAGTTTGCTTGCTGCCCTTATCAAAAATAGTAGGGATAGAATACAGCGAATACCATTTGCCCGCAAAGCGGTTTAAATCAACCTTATTAACGGGCTTGTTGCTGATATTGGTAAATGAGCAAAGTAATATGATGGCGAAGATATAAAGCGTTTTCATACGTAGGTGTTTAGTATAAAAACGAAAATTGCTGCAGGGTGGATTTTAAACGGGAGGAATTTTAGTAATTAGCCAGCCACAGTGTTCTTAGTCTCTCCACTCCCCGCTAAATACCTGGGTGGCGGGGCCTTCTAAAAAAATATCACTATAAGTTTTGCCATCATAATTAAAATGGATGGTAAGCTTGCCGCCAAGCACCTTTATAGGTGTTACTATATGCCCGGTTTTATTATGGTGTTTAGCCATTACTAAAGCAACTGCCGTAACCCCGGTGCCGCAGGCGTAGGTTTCATTTTCGACACCGCGCTCAAAGGTGCGCACAAAATAGCCTTCGTCGGCAGGCTCAACAAAATTTACATTGATGCCGTTGGCGCGGTAAATATCATTATTACGGATGGCATAGCCTTCGGTATAAACATCCTTGTGGCTAAGGTTACGGGCCAGCTTAACATAATGCGGCGAGCCGGTATCCAATACATAAGCATCACCGTCGCGGGTAACGGTATCTACATCAATCATTTGTAAGCTTACCCAATTGCCCTCTTCTGAAATTTTGGCATGGTGCGGGCCATCTACTGCCAGAAAATCTGTCTCATTTTTAATAATACCCAGGTATTTGGCAAAAGCCACAATACAACGCCCGCCATTGCCGCACATGCTGCTGGGGTTACCATCGGCGTTGTAATAAACCATCTCAAAATCATAGCCTTCTATATTCTGCAAAAACATAATGCCGTCGCCGCCAACGCCAAAACGGCGGTTGCACACTTGCCTGATTAGCTGTGGGTTATGATGATTAATGCGGTTATCGCGGTTATCAACCAATATAAAATCGTTGCCGGTGCCCTGGTATTTATAAAACTGTATTTTCACGTATTGTTTATTAGTACAATAATATCACTATTTTAAGCAAAACGTATAATAACAATGTTAAATTGAGATAAATTTTATTTTAACATTTTTTAACAAAAATGGGTATAACAACACATTGCTTCTTCCGTCTATATGGTATTATATTTGACTAACAGATTTTTGAAAAATTATAAATGAAAAGTGAGTAATAATATGAAAAAGTATGTTTTAACATTATTAACAGCCTTTATTGGAGGTGCGATGGCATTAGGCACTTATAAGGTTTTTGAGAACAAATATGCCGATAACATGACTTTCCAGGATAAACAGAAAGTCTATTTTGCAAGCAACCCATCGGCCCCGATAGTATCATCGGCAGGCGAGGTTGATTTTACCCAGGCGGCAGCAGCCGTAACCCCTGCGGTAGTTTATATCAAGGTTACTTATTCGGCAAATTCGGGCGAGGGTAGTGGCGAGGATGAACTACAGCAATTATTTGGCAATATGTTTGGCCAGCATGGGCGCCCGCAAGGTATACAGCAGGCATCAGGTTCGGGTGTTATTATTGCGCCGGATGGCTATATCGTAACCAATAATCACGTGGTTGATAAGGCCGACAAAATAAGCGTTACCACTAACGACCACCGTAACTTTGAAGCAAAAGTGATTGGTACAGACCCGAACACCGATTTGGCGCTGATAAAAATTGAAGCTACTAACCTGCCTATTGTAAAGTTAGGTAACTCTGATGATGCAAAGGTTGGCGAGTGGGTATTGGCGGTAGGCAACCCTTTTAACCTTACCTCTACTGTTACTGCGGGTATTGTAAGCGCCAAAGGCCGTAACATAGGTATTATCGGTAACGAGGATAACCAGAATGAAAACCCTTACGGCCAGGATCAAGGCGACCGCCCTAAAGTAAATAAGGCTATTGAATCATTTATCCAAACCGATGCTGCCATTAACCCCGGCAACAGCGGCGGGGCCCTGGTAAACACAAGGGGCGAATTGATTGGCATTAACTCGGCCATTGCATCGCAAACCGGCGCTTACGAGGGTTATGGCTTTGCCATCCCAATTAACCTTGCTAAAAAAGTGCTGAATGATATTGAAAGATATGGCTCAGTAAAACGCGGTTTTGTGGGTGTTAGCTTTACCGAGCTTAACCCTGATATTGCACAGGAACTAAAAACCAATATAACCACAGGTTTATACGTACGTACAGTTGTGCCCGGCGGCGGGGCCGAACAGGCTGGTATACACCAGGGCGATATTATTGAAAAGGTTGAGGGTTCGCCGGTTTATGAATCATCAGATTTACAGGAACGTGTAGGCGAATTGCAGCCCGGTGATAAAATACACTTAACCGTATTGCGCGATGGCGCCGAAAAAAGCTTTACCATAACGCTTAAAGCCGATGTAGCAGCGCCACGTGTAGCAACAGCAACAACATCAAAATCGGCAGCCGAACTGTTTAACAAATTAGGTGCAAGCTTTATGCCGATAACCAAAGAGCAAAAAACACAGTTCCATGTAAACAATGGCGTGGTAGTTACCCAGGTACGCCCCGGCCGTTTGTTTGATGAAACCGAAATACCGGTTGGCTCGGTTATTACCAGCATAAACAAGCGCAGCATAAACAGCATTGCCGATATGGATAGCGCTATTACCAATACCCATAACGGGCTGCTGGTTATATCGGGCTTTTATCCGGATGGTACCAGCTTTAGCAATACCTTCCAGGTACAGTAATAGGTTTAAAAAGTGATTAATGAAAAAACCCGGCAAACACCGGGTTTTTTTTGTAACTAATATGTTAAATAAATTAAATTGGGGCAATAATTATGTATTTAATTGCATTTTTGTTTAGCCATTTTTTGTGTTGATTAACAGCGGTAAAAAATTCATAAAAACTTCATCGTAAATAATCAATTTTATCAATAGTGGATTAAACCTTTTGCGGTTTCGTTTTGTCTAATAAATAAAAAGTAAAACGGAATACTATATCAATAAAAATTGTGTTTAATGTCCAACAGTATTATGAAAAGAATATATAAATACGCAAGCGGGTTATTTTTAACAGGCTTGCTTTTAATGGCAGTTAATTTTACTGCCAGTGCCCAACACCACATGAGCGGCGTAGGCGGCGGCGGTTTCCACGGGAGCAGCGGCGGCTTTGCAGGCAGTGGTTTAGCAGGTTCACGTACAGGTGTAACGGCAAGGAGCATGGGTTTTGGTGCCCGCAGGTCGGGTGTGGCTTATGCGCGCGGTGGTTTTTACAGGGCCGGCTTTGGCTATTATGGTTACCCGCATTACGGTTTTTATTTAAGTGTGCTGCCCTTTGGCTATTACCCTTTTTATTGGGATAATTGCTTGTATTACTATTACGGCGGTGTATTTTATTCGCCTTATGATGGTGGCGGCTACCAGGTTACTACTCCGCCGGTTGGCGCGGCAATACCAAGCTTACCCGAAGGCGCTAAATCTATCATGATTGATAATCAGCAGTTTTATGAGCTCAACGGCGTGTATTACAAAGTAATAGTTAACGATGCAGGTAAAAAAGTATTTGTTGTAGCCGGCAGGGATGGGGTTTTAAACACCGGTAAAAATGTGCAGGTTGATAATACGCAAACATCGGCACCGCAGGTTGGTGATATTGTAAATGAATTGCCTGATAATTGCCGCAAGGTTATTTTAAACGGTAAAAAATACTATGTATCGCCCAATGATATTTACTATCAGCCTTATGTTGATGAAAACGGCAATACCGGCTATCGCATAGCCAGCATACCTGCGCCCGATGACGATACGGAGCAAGGCGACTAAGTAATTATAAAAATTTATATTAAACTGCATTAATAGCCGCGCTATTAATGCAGTTTTTGTTTTCGGGCTTTCCTTAGTATCTTTATCAGCCTAAGGCAGTTAACCTTTTTACATAAACCGATAGCTATAATCAAACCTTATATTTAATAAATGAATAAAGACGAAGAGGCACTAAAAAAATCGGAAGCTAACCTGCGCACCATTTTTGATAATACCGATACGTCGTATATACTAATAGACGCGGAGATGCGCATTGTTTCGTTTAATGCCCTCGCACAAAAATACTCCGAAGAAAATAATAACCGCAAACTGGAAGTTGGCACATTGATGACCGATTATTTTAAGCCCGAAAGATTGCCGTTTATCAGGCAAATGCTGGATAGGGTTGTTGCAGGCGAAACCATTAATTATGAATTAAGCTTTCCTAAGAAAAATGGTACTACCTATTGGTATGAGATACGCTGGTTAAATGTTAAAAATAGCGAGAATGCAAACTGGGGATTTATTTTAGTTAATAAGGATATTACCGAAACCAAGCTCGCAGCCCTGGAAAGGGAAAAAATTGCTGCCGACCTGATACAGCACAACAGCGACCTTAAACAATTTACCTACATCGTTTCGCATAACCTGCGGGCGCCGGTTGCCAATATTATAGGGCTGGCCGAGATATTGAAAGATGAAGACCTGGATAACGATACCCGCTACCAAATAGTTGATAAAGTATGTTCGTCCATAAAAAATATTGATACCGTTATTAACGATCTGAACCAGATTTTGCAGGCCCGCGAACTAATGAACGAACGAAAGGAAATGGTTCATTTTGGCGGCCTTATAGAGGCTATAAAAGCCAATGTTTATAGTGCACTGCCTAATAACTATGTAACGTTTGAATGTTCATTTGAAGAAGTTACCGGCCTGTTTACCATCCGCAGCTATATGTATAGCATACTTTACAACCTGGTATCAAACAGTATAAAATACCGTCGCCCGGGCGTACCACCGGTAATAAGCATTAAAACATTTAAGCGTGATGATAAGCTGGAAATAAGGTTTAAAGATAACGGCAAAGGCATCGACCTGGAAAAAAACCGGCAACACCTGTTTGGTTTGTATAGGCGTTTTGATACCACCACTGAAGGCAAAGGCATGGGCCTGTTTATGGTAAAAACCCAGGTAGAAGCGCTGGGCGGCACTATACAAATAGAAAGCGCGGTAAACCAGGGTACCGAATTTATCATCCAATTGGGGCTTTAAGTGATATAAACACCTCATTTTTAATTTAAAAGGCGGCAGCTTTGAAACATCTGCATGTTGTTTATTGTTGTAAAGCAATACAGGTATACTAAGCACCTGCGAACACAGCATTTTATAATGAAATTTTTTAGGACCAACATAGCGGTATTTAGCGTTGCAGTAGCAAGTTTGTGTATTTTATGCGCAGGCTGTAACCCGCTTACCCGTACCCAAAGGGGTGCGGCTATTGGTGTTGGCGCGGGTGGTACTGTTGGTGCATTAATAGGCAAAACTGCCGGTAATACGGCTTTGGGTATCATCATTGGCGGGGCTATAGGTGGTACCGCAGGCGCATTTATTGGCCGTAATATGGATAACCAGGTGGCAGATATTAAACGTACCGTACCCGGCGCCATTGTAACCCGCGAAGACGATAAAATTGTTGTGCGGTTCGACTCGGGTATATTGTTCGACCCGGATAAGGCTGATTTGAAACCCGAAGCACGCGAAAACCTGCAAAACCTGGCATTATCATTAAAAAACCATCCCGAAAATGATATAGCTGTTATTGGACATACCGATAGTACCGGTACGGTTAACCAAAATATTGAGCTTTCTGCTGGACGTGCGGGCGCGGTAAAATCATTTTTAATTACTACCGGTATCAGCAGCTCGCGTTTAATTGCCGAAGGCAAGGGCGAGCAAGACCCGGTAGCCACTAATGCTACACCCAAAGGCCGCGCCCAAAACCGCCGCGTAGAAATTGTTATTATGGAGGGCACGCCTAAAACCCAGCAGGATACCACTGGCCATTAGAAAAACAAGTTGGGGATAACGACTTATTTGTCTGAACCTTGATTTGCCTGATTTTAGGATTACCTGATGAATTTTATCATCATGGCAATCCTTTAATCCTAAAAATCATGGTTCAGACAGTTAGGGTTAAAGAACGCGAAACAACGAATCCAAAATGATAAATAATAAGATTAATCCCATATAGAAAAAACACCCATATACAGTCCACCTAACCAATTCCTTGTATTTTCGCTCATATCCATCAGCTTTTAAAATGCCGGCAAACATAATTTGCATAACCCCGGGGAAAATTATTGAAAGCACTTTATAAATTGAGGGCAGTGGTTCGCCTGCCTTAGCTTCATCTACCTGGTTTTTTTGTACAATCACTTGCTTTACTGCATCAATTTGGTCTTTAGATAAATTTCGCCTTTTAAACTCTGCTTTTGCCGATTCCAAAGCTAACGGCTGGTAATCATCGGGTGGGCCATCCAGTATATTAATCAGCTCAGCATCCGTACAGCTACGCATTACCTCATCAAAATCATTTACCATTACTTTAATTTTTTCAATTTATCTAATTAATAATTCACCTCCCCATTGCTGGCGCACGGGTGTCGCGTGTCCTTTACGAATAGCCCAAATGGGACAAAAATCCAACTAAAAACATAGCCAAAACAAGTGCACCAAAAACTATTAGCCACCATTTGACGGAAGCAGTTTGAAATATACAAACAGCAATAATCACAGCAGCTACTATACCTATATATGCTTTGTTATACGAGTGATTGTCGAACATACCCCAACCTCCAAGTAATAAGAATAAACAAAATGTAACAGATACAGTTTTATAGGTTATGTTATTGATTTTGGATGGGTTCATAAATTAAAATAGTTAAGCTACCACTGTCTACTATCTTCTTTTAAACACATGACACACATGCGTCAGCAAAGGGAGAAATTATATTATGAGTAACGATATATCTTGCCAAATATCTTCATAGTTGTTTGCGACTAAAAATCTCCATCCTGGTGCCAATCCGAGATATTTAATTATTAACGGACACCATTCTTTTAGATGTTCAACATGTAATGACACGAAAAAATCCGGGTCATTTGAAAATTCTTCACCAAACCAAATATACCAACCGGTAGTATCACCAACTAATGGGTGCCTTAATCCATTAATAGGCAAAATCCCATCTTTAATATTTTTAGAAACACCTACTTTTAAGTGTTCCGGAGATTCAATAAAAGCAGAGCCATATCTCTCACAAATTAAATGTTGTTCTTTGTTAAAATCCATCTATTTTTTGGCTTAGGTTATTTATTTTGTCAGTGGTGCATGCTTACCGCTGTCTATACTTTTATATCTCATCCAAACTTCTTCACCGTCTCCGTAACATGCGCCAAATGGTGCTTGCCATGCCAGGCATACAGTGCCAACGCGCGTTTAAGCGGCAGTGTTTGGCCCGATTCGGGGTTGGTAAAGGTGTGGTTCCATTCATCATCGGTAAAGCTTTCCAGCAGGGCGGCCCAATGGCGGTGTATACCTTCCAGCATCCGCAGGGATGATTCTACCGGCAAACGGTAATCGGGCAATAGCGCCCAATGTGCTTCTTCGTAAGGTTTTACGATGGGGTTATTTTCGGTTAACGCCAGTTTAAAGCGGGTTAAGCTGTTCATGTGGCTGTCGGCAACGTGGTGTATTACCTGGCGTATTGTCCAGCCGCCGGTGCGGTACGGGGTATCCAATTGTTTCTCGTTAAGGCTTATAACCGCCTGGCGCAATAAGCCCGGCAATGCTTTAATATCATTTATCCAATGGTGCAAATCATCGGCGGTATAGCTTACCGGGGGATTGAATTTCCCGGTGGGATATTTCATTTGTTCGTCGGTCATAAGGCTGCTTTGAAAAATTAAGTTAGGTAATCTTCCCGAAAAAAATCACACATGCTGTAAAATAAACTCAGCATCAACGTTAAGTTCAGTATAAACTGCCTTTAAAAAATCCACATCGGGCTTTTGCTTGCCGTTCATAATCAACGAAAGTTTCGCATCGCTAATATTAAGCTTTTTAGCCAAATCGTGCTGTTTTAGCCGCATTTCGTACATCCGCATTTCAATCATTCCGTTTAGGGTTGATGGCGCCGCAATAACGTATTTCTGTTGTTCGTAATTTTGAGCGGTTAATGCCAGGTTCCTTATTTCCGCCAATTCTTCCTTGGAAACATTTTCACTCCCTTTGGTCATTAAACCATCAATTTTAGCCATTACTTTAGCGTAATCACTATCATTATCGATTTTTTTTACCTGTTCCATATTACATTAAATCTTAGAGCAATCCTTTAATTTATCATACTTTGCATGAGTGCCAATAAACCGGATGTAAACAGTCCGGATATCAAAAAATATCATTGCAACCAAACGATAATTATTTCCTCTTATATTAAAAACATATCTATCATTACCTACCGCATCAACCGAATTAAACACTTGTTTCATTTCGTGATAAGTAGACCAATCCGCCATTAAAACAAGTCGATACCAGTTATTTAATGCGTCTTCCGAATCAGCGTGAATCTCAAAAAAAGAACGAAGTTTTCCATAACTGATAACTACCATAACAAATATAAGTGTTTTTAGATTTATTAAAAAGTTTTTAGATATTCTAAAATTACAATTATCCTAATTGTAAAATATATCCCATAAAAATACTAATATTACCGAAACTGCTATATTGCAGCTTTAATGCCTCGTTATTGATTATGAAAAAACTGTTTACCCTGTTGCTGCTGGCAGCCTGCATGCACAGCTTCGCGCAAAAGCTGGATACCCTTACCGTTGATAAAATTATGCGCGCCCCGCAGTGGATTGGTTTATCGCCATCGCAACTTACGTGGACCGACGACAGCAAAAAGCTATATTTCAACTGGAACTACGAGCATGCCCCGCTCGATTCGATATTCAGTATCACTACTGGTAATACCACGCCGCAAAAAATAGGCTTGGACGAACAACGCGCCCTGCCTGTCAATTACGATGCGCACTGGAATCGTAGCCATACCTTAAAAGTATATGCCAAAAACGGCGATATATTTTTAGAAGAAATAAAATCGGGCAAAACGGTGCAACTAACCAATACGGTTGAAGCCGAAAACAGCCCAACTTTTAACGGCAGCGAAACAGAAGTGCTGTTTAACAAAGGCGATAACCTTTTTGCCATAAAACTAAATGGCGGCGGCCTGGTGCAACTAACCAATTTTGTGAAGTCGGCCTCGAAAGAAGATAATGATAATAACGACGCGGATGCTACCGACCAGGCCAAATGGCTAAAAAAACAGCAGCTGGAATTATTTGATATTATCAAGGTACAATCCCAGGATAAAAAGGAAACTACTGCTGAGCGCAAGGCTTTGCGCCCCGCGAAATTAAAAGAGTTAATTACCGGCGATAAGGTAGTGGATAATGTGGAGCAAAGCCCCGACGGCCGCTACATTACCTACCGCCTTACCAAGCTACCTGATAACGCGCCAAATACCATAGTGCCTAATTACGTTACGGCATCGGGTTTTACCGAGGATATTCAGAACCGTACCAAGGTTGGCGCGCCGCAACCACAATCGTGGTCATATGTTTATGATACCCAGCGCGACAGCGTTTACCCCATTATTACTGCGAATGTACCCGGCATAAAGGATATACCCGCTTATGTAAAAGATTATCCCGATGAACTTGCCGCCCTAACCAAAGCCAATGCCGACCGCGTTGTTGTTGTCGACGGGCCGCTTTGGAGCGATGACGGTAAAACCGCACTGGTAACTGTTGATGCGCAGGATAATAAAGACCGCTGGATAATGAAACTGGATGCCGCCACAGGTGGTTTAACCTTGCTTGACAGGCAGCATAACGATGCCTGGATAGGCAGTGGCGCGCCGGGCATTGAGGATGATTGGTACTCGTTAGGGAATATAGGCTGGATTGATAACAGCACGTACTATTACCAGAGCGAGGCCAGCGGCTACTCGCATATTTATGTGGCCGATGTAAACAGCGGCAGTAAAACGCAAATCACCAATGGCAACTGGGAGGTACAAACGCTAAAGCTAAGCAACGATAAAAAGACTTTTTATTTTACGGCTAATATGGATGAGCCGGGCGCTACGGCTTATTACCGTGTACCGGTAACCGGCGGCAACCCGGTTAAAATAACTTCGATGAAGGGCTGGAATGATGTAACCATGTCGCCCGATGAGAAATGGCTGGCGCTACATTATTCGTACACCAACAAACCCTGGGAATTGTATCTGCAGGCCAACAAGCCCGGCGCTAAAGCCATACAGGTAACACACTCAACTACGCCCGAATTTAATTCGTACGCATGGCGGGATGCCCCGATTGTTACTTTTAAAGATCGTTATGGCAAGGATGTTTATGCGCGCCTTTACCTGCCCAAAAAACGCCAACCCGGCAAAACCGGCGGTAATATTTGTGCATGGCGCGGGTTATTTGCAAAATGTAACCTATTCGTGGAGCTATTATTTCCGCGAGTATATGTTTAACAATATGCTGGCCGATAATGGTTATACCGTGCTGGATATTGACTACTCGGGCAGCGCGGGCTATGGGCGCGATTGGCGCACGGCTATTTACCGCCACATGGGCGGCAAGGATTTGGACGACCAGGTAGATGGCGTTAAGTTTTTGGTAGATAAATACGGCGTAAACCCTAAGCATGTGGGCATTTACGGCGGCTCATACGGTGGTTTTATGACCTTGATGGCTATGTTTACTGCCCCGGATGTATTTACTTCAGGAGCGGCCATACGCTCGGTTACGGATTGGGCGCATTATAACCACGAATACACCGTTGATATTTTAAACGAGCCGTTTACCGATGAGAAAGCCTACAGGCAAAGCTCGCCCATTTATTTTGCCGATGGATTGAAAGGCAATTTGCTGATGCTGCATGGCATGGTAGACCAGAATGTGAACTTCCAGGATATTGTACGCCTTACACAGCGTTTGATCGAACTGCATAAAAACAACTGGTGGCTTGCGCCTTACCCGGTAGAAGACCACGGCTTTGAGCAACCCAGCAGCTGGACGGACGAGTATAAACGGATATACAATTTATTTGAAACTACGCTGAAGAAGTAAGGCTTATAAATAATGAACATCAAAAAGCTTTATTTAGCCGTGCTTCTGTTTTTGCCGCTTTGCAGTTTGGCGCAAGTGTATAATCAAATTGTTGATAATAAGCATTATCGTGATAGTATATATGATCATGGTGTGGAGAGTAGGAAACTACTGGATTATAAAGGAGCGATTGATGATTACACTAAAGTGATCAGCATTGATCCGACATTCATATCAGCGTATGTGAACCGCGGGGCAATAAGAGATATTTTGCAGGATTATAATGGCGCGCTTGAAGATTATGAACAGGCACTGCTAATAAACCCCAACAAGGCTGAAGTTTATAGAAACAGGGGAAATACCAAAGAGCATCTGCATAGATACAAATCTGCCATTGCTGATTTTAACAAGTCGCTGGCACTGGATTCGGCGCTTTATGATAGTTATTTTTCAAAGGGGATGGTGCAAAACCTTGATTCGGGGTTTTACGATGCTTTTTATGGAAGAGGAAATGCAGAGAATGATTTGGCAGATTACAAAAGCGCGATTGCCGATTACTCAAAAGCAATAGTATTGCAATCTGCTGTTGCCGGGGCCTATAATAACCGGGCACAAGCTAAATTAGCGGTAAACGACAACAGAGGGGCTATTGATGATTTTAATAAAGCCATAACACTCAACCCAAAATCGGCAGAAAGTTATTATAACCGTGGCACTGCCGAGGTTGAAATTAATGACGATAAAAGCGCTCTTGCCGATTATAATATAGCCATCAGCCTAAACAATAAAATTTCGGGTTTTTATAATAACAGGGGAATAGTTAGGGTTGATTTAAAAGATTACAATGGCGCTATAGCCGATTATACCAAAGCGATAGCGCTAAACCCACAATATGCCGAAGCTTATTGCAATCGTGGTGTTGCCAATTTTTTACAAAAAAATAAATTTAACGCCTGTGCCGATTGGAAAAAAGCCAGTGACTTAGGAAACCCCGCTGCGGATGGTTATATAAGGCAGTATTGTAAATAGCCGTTAATTATTATCAGGATTCGCGGTTTCATTAATAGCGTTTAACAGCGATTTTTTGCCTTTTGCATCGGCCATAATTTCCCATATCATAACGCCGCCTGCGTTTTGCATGGCAAAGGTGGTTTTCTTTTGAATGGTAGGTATACCGTTGTAATAAACGGTGCCGCCGGCGGCTACAGTTATGTGGTCTTTATTTTCGGAGCCGGGAAACTGGTTTACAATTTGTACGTAGTTATAATTTTCTTTTACGCCCGCGCCAAAGCCGTAACCGTAAAAAGGTACACCCACATTTATTTTTGATGGCGTTATTCCCCGTGTATTGCTCCAGTAATTAAAATCGTAGGTCACCATTTCATAAGGCGAATCCGGGCCCGGGTCGCTTGGGTCCCACGGCCCGGTTTTATCGTACGACATTACGTTCACGTAATCAAAATAGGTTAATGATTTATCGGTAAAGCTCGCCCTTTCCCAAGTGGCGACAGCTGCGGTTAAAATTTTGCCTTTAGCTTTGAGCGCGACCGACAGATCGCCCACAAAACCCTCATAATCGCTGTTGATATTATCGCCTTCAAGGTCGATATCCAGCCCATCCAAATGCAGCACACCTACCGAAGCCATTAAACTATCAATAAAATCGGTGCGCTTGGCGGCAGTAAGAAATGAGAGATCAAGACTGGCGCCAACTGTACCCAATACTACTACTTTAGCCTTGTGAGCGGCAGCTATGGTTGCATCCAGGTTAGTAAAATCGGGCAAGCCCTGGCCGCTGGCCGTCATGGCTTCAAAATCTATATTCAGGTAATTTAACCGCGTCATATCAAAATCGTTTGATTGCCCGGCCTGTATTTCCCAGTCCTGCAAATAACCAACCACCCTAAAGTTAGCAGGGGCTTTATAAACGATTACAGCAGGTTTTGACTTATTTAAATTTGCCGAATCGTCTTTTTTACAACCGGCAATTAACAATGAAAATGCAATTACTAAACAGAGCGGGTAAGCGTATTTCATGGCTATTGGTTTAATAGCATGCAATTTAGAGATTTTTTTAATTAAACGTTAAAACCCATGTTGCGTTAATTAATCGTTATGCGGATTAGCGGTTTTATCAATAGCCGTAAGCAGAGATTTGTCGCCATCGGCATCTTCCATTAGTTCCCATATCATTACACCGCCGGCGTTTTTCATGGCAAGCTTTGTTTTCTTTTTCATGGTAGGGATACCGTTATAGTAAATAACACTGCCGGGTGTTACGGTAACCGAGTCGGTTTTTTCGGCGCCGGGGTACATGGTGATAACCTGGCTGTAATGGTATTCTTTTGTTGGGCCGGGCCCGAAACCATAAGCATAAAACGGCAGGCCAAGGTTTAGTTTTTCCTTAGCTATATGGCGCGTGTTTGTCCAGAAATCCAAATCAGATACCGCGAATGAATAAGGCGAATGAGGGCCGGCTTCCTGCGGTTTCCATGGCCCGGTGGCATCATAGGTCATGATGTTCAAAAAATCAAAATTGGCTAAAGCTTTATCAGTAAGCCATTGCGTTTCCCAGGTGGCTACGGCGGCCGTCAATAATTTGCCCTTTGCTTTTAAGGCGACTGACAGCGCGCCGATAAAACCCTCATAATCCTTAGTAATGTGATCGCCTTCAAAATCAACATCAATACCATCCATGTTTAAGGCAACCAGCGAGTTTACCAATGTATCTATAAACGGGGTACGTGTACTATCGGTAATTAATGATAAGCTGACTGAATTGCCAATACTGGCTATTACTTTTACATTGTTTTTATGGGCGGCGGCAATAATGGAATCGAGGTTTTTAAAATTGTGAAATTTGCCGCTGCTATCTACACCATTAAAAAAAACATTGAGGTAGTTAAGTCGTGAAAGATTAAAATGATTGGCGTTGCCGCGGGCAATTTCGCCGCCAAGCAAATACCCAACCACCCTGAAGTCGGTAGGCGCTTTGTAAATTTTGGTTGATGTGCTCATAGCCGATTTGCGCGCCGAGCAGCTAAATATTAATAAAGGGAGGATGATTATTAAGTGGATTTTTGAAACGTGCTTCATGAGGGGTTTTTATATACCGCAATTTAAAAAAAGCCCTTTAATTATTAGGTTGTTAACAAGGATGTTGCATAAATATGATTTTTAATAAATAAAACCTATTCATTAATCATGAAAATCTTTCAATCCTTTAATCATGGTTCAGACATATCCCCCCATTGTTAGTAAATTTTAAAGCGGTATAATAATTGTTAAGCTTTAATTTTGGTATGTTTAGCTGTGAAAAAAAATAAACTATTGAATTATATGGCAAAAATTTCGATACATGGTAAAAATTGGCACCAAAGGCACACAGAAGAAATGACGTTTGGCCAGCGCCTGGCCGATTCGGTTGCTACCGGCATGGGCTCGTGGAGCTTTATTATTATCCAAACGTTAATTGTTATTTTGTGGATGGGGCTTAATGTGATTGCAATAATATATCATTGGGACCCATATCCTTACATTTTGCTAAACCTATTATTCTCTACCCAGGCCGCTTATGCCGCGCCTATCATTATGATGGCGCAAAACCGCCAGAACCAACGCGACCGCGCCCAGGCCGATGAGGATTTCAGGACAAATGTTGAGGCGAAAAAAGAAATTGAAGAACTACAGTTGCGCCTGAATAATATCGAAATTGATAAGCTGGACAAGATTTTGGCCCTGCTGGAAAAAATGGATAAAAAATAGGGATGAAAGAATCAAGAATTTAGAGTCAGGAATCAGGAGCTCGTTTAGCTCTTAAATCCTGGTTCCTGACTCTAAATTCTTGATCCCCTCTCAAAACACCTAATATACGCATGGGAAGCATTGCCGAGGATTTTTTAGTTGCTGCTGAAGATAAAGCATTTGACAGCAGGCACCGCCAGATTATTAATTTTAATATTGGCCGATACGATGCTGCCGTACACAGAGGTTTATTGAAAATTGTAAACCTGGAGAACGCCAAACGCAAAGGCCATGTGCTGAAGTGGAAGGTGATGGAAAACCTGGATAAGTTTTTACCCGAGTTTGAAGCCAATTTCCAAAAGCGCGGCGGCAAGGTGATATGGGCTAATGACGCGGATGAAGCTAACCGCGAAATATTAAATATTTTACAAAAATCGGGCGCTAAAACTGTTGTAAAATCCAAATCGATGGTTACGGAGGAAATTCATTTGAATGAATTTTTAGAGCATAACCACATCGAATCGTTAGAAACCGACCTGGGCGAATACATTGTGCAATTACTGGGGCAGCCGCCTTACCATATTGTTACCCCTGCCATGCACTTGAGCAAGGAGGATATTGCAAAACTGTTTAACGAGCGTTTCGGCACACCGATAGACGCAACGCCCGAACAGCTTACCCTGAAAGCCCGCGAATTGCTGCGCGCAAAATATGTTCGCGCTGATGCGGGCATTACTGGCGCAAATTTTTTAATCGCCGATACCGGCAGTATCGCCATCAGCGAGAATGAGGGCAATGCGCGTTTAAGTACTACTTTCCCCAAAATACATATAGCCATAGTGGGTATCGAAAAGATAATACCTTCTATAACCGACCTCGACCTGTTTTGGCCTATGCTGGCAACACATGGCACAGGGCAAAATGTTACGGTGT
>Ga0206848_1101_pt1 | contig 20614 bp, 13 predicted proteins | sample Alteio_BWOrgCont_18_FD_152635 | JGI IMG/M metagenome (GOLD analysis project Ga0206848, IMG submission 152635) | Enriched cells from forest soil in Barre Woods Harvard Forest LTER site, Petersham, Massachusetts, United States -... | ecosystem: Environmental > Terrestrial > Soil > Temperate forest >...
CGGACAGTTTGGTGTCTAGGACAAACTTCGAAAAATCTTCCTCGCCCTCCGCCTCGGCCCGGGCGAGCTCGTCGGAGTTGAGGGTGACAATGTATTGGATTCCCGTCTCGTCGGCGAAGGTGGCGCCGATCCGGAGCGCCCGCGCGAATTGCCGCCCGTCGACTGCCTCGAACAGGTGGCTATCGTGCATGAGAAATCCCGGACCCAAGCCGCGGCTCTTGCAGAGAGAAGCGATGGTTAGGTCGAAACAGAAGATTTCTATGCTCATCACGCCGGCGCTTTGTGACGAGGGCATGCTGGGCAGGAAGCGCAGCCCGCCTTCCGTCGCCGAGATGGCGAGCTGACCGGGCGTCTCATATAGGCGCTCGGAAATCTGGGAAAAGGTGCGGCTGGCTGAATCGACCAATGCAGCGCGTTCGCGGCGGTCCTGGCGGAGAGAACGGACCATTTCGTCGACCTCAAGGCGTCTCGTCTCACCTTCTTCTTCGAGTTTGCGGGCCTCGGCCAGCCTGGCCTCGAGCCCGCGCACAGCGCCCTCGCGTTCCGACAACTCATCGCGTAGGCGCAGCAATTCCTCCGCGGGCCCGCTTGAGCGAAGCGCCGCGGTGATTTGACGGCGTCGATCTTCGATCTGCTCACGTGCCGGCCGACGTTCGGCGGTGCGACGTTGCGCGCTTGCGATCTCGCGCTGGAGATGGGCTTGTCGGTTCTCGACGAGTTGCTGATGAAACTGTAGAACCTCTTCGTAGCGCCGCATGACGGCGTCAGGGAAAACGAGCTGCGCTTCCCCGAAAAGCCTTTCGAGTTGCGGCGCTGCCAGACCGTCTTCTGCCTCTAGTGCCCGCCGGTTGGCGTCGATCGCTTCTTGATCCAGCACGTCTTCGTCGGAAAGGTCGCGCGCCCGCTCATTGAGGGTAGCCAGCTCACCCTCCAACTCCCGGAAAGCGGGCAGCACGTTGAAGCTCTCTATCCGCTCTTTGAGATGGTCTCGGGCGAGTGTGGCGGCCGCGATTTTAGCCGAGAGCTCGGCCTCCAGATCGATGCGGCGGACACCCACAGGCATCGCTTTATCGATATCGCTCAGGGCTTTGAGGGCGGTCTCGATTTGTTTGAGGGCCCCCTTGGCCTGATGCAGGCGGCGCACGATTTCGGCATCAAGGCCGAAGAGCAGGGCGAGGTTCGTTTCATTGACGGCGCTTGCCTGGGCGCGAAAGGTCCGAACCGGATCGTCGAAGGCACCGTCGCGGCGCCGGCGCGCGAAGTAGGTAAACAAACTCCGGAACGTGGGGCCGCCTGGTAACCGCGAGGCGCTAAGGCCGAACCACGAGCGTCCGAGGTAATTGCCCCAAGCGGCGTTCGAGAATGTAGTCTCGTCCGACACGGCGAAACCTGGGCCGATCTTTTTGACCGTGATCGTTCTCGGATCCGCCAGACCCCGGCGCGCCGCGATACGGTCGTCGCCAACCTGGAGCGCGAGCTCGAAAGTCCAATCCGCCAAGGGCTTTGAGGCTAGGGCGCCGTCGGGCCTGCCGGCCAGCACGAAATGAACAAGATCGAGGACGCTGGATTTGCCGGCACCATTTCGCGTGCGACGTTCCGCAGATCGGCGATCACGATCCTCAATCACCCGGTCGGCCAACAAGATATTGAGACCCGGCCGAAATTCCAGGGGTTTGAAGGAGGGGTGGTTCGCGGTCAGGGAATAGAGCATTACCCCGTCCTTTCGACGCGGCAGAGCAGGCCATCCTGATCAAACCAAATCAGCCCAACCACATAGAGCAGGTCCACGGCTAACAAGAACCAAGAATAGGAGATCGGCTTCCTTTGATGTTCGTAGCGGACGTCATCCCAGATTCGGGACACCGTCGTCGGCTCGGCCATCCGCTCGAAGATGGTGCCGGCGATGGTTAAGAGGGCGCGATCGGGAGCGATGTTCCGCGTGGGCAGGATCATGCTGCCTGCTCCGGAGGTGGTCGTTCAAAAATCTCGCAGGTAATAAAAAAGTGCGTGACGATCGCCAAGGCGGCGGCTTCACGGTCTGGATTGCCGGTCGCCCCGCCGGCAAAGATCAACATCTGCTGGAAGATTTCGGACGGCTCTGCGCCGTGGCCGCGGATTTCGACGTAGCGGCGCGAAAAGCCTTCCGCCATCCGATCGGCCTCTTCCGGTTCGGCATGAGCAAGGAGGTAGTTTCTGACGCGATCCGCTGAGGTCGCACCAATGGCCAGAAAGTGACGAACCGAATCTGGGAGCAGATTGAAGGCGATCTTATGCTCGATGTCCGGCGGCGGCGGGATCGGAGCGGTAGGGGAGGGGCCAGCATCTGCGCGCACGAAGGCAAGCGCATGGCCGATATTCTGGTAGGTGACGCGCCGAATCATATCCTCGCGCATCGGCGCTCGGCCAAACAACTCCGCCCGGCGCGGAGCCTCGATCCCCTCGGCGAGGTCGACGATGTCATCGCGGTGCAGAATCTCCGCCGGGACTCCAAGCTCCGACGAAAGCGCGCCGATGAGCCGCACGATCTCCGACGGTGTCTTGTCGCGGTAAAGCCCGACCACGAAGCACCACTTCTGCAGCTGGTCCTGCCAATGCGCCTTGGCTCCGCGGAAATCGGCATCGATTTTCGTGAGAGATTCGCCGACGTCGGCCTGGCCGTATCGGGGCCCGTAACACTGGTAGCAGGTGCCGGTGCCATAATGGAAGCCATCGCATTTGAGGTCACCGCGGCGGCCCATCGGAATTGTCGCTTGGAACGCCCGACCCCAGAGGGCCTTGGCGATGTCCTGGAACAAGGTCTCAAACGCGTCGCCGTCGCTCTCGGAGAGCTGAACCGTCAGCCTCAGTTTCTGCCACTGCCAATCGATTGCGTCCGGACTCATCCCGTCCTCAGATCGTGATGCGCTCGACCTCGTCGAGCGTGATTTCGTCGCTGGTCCGATCATACAGCTTGGTGGTGCGCGGGCTCTCGTGCGCGGCCATCAGCTGGGCGTTTTCGAGCGTGCCGCCGGCTTCGAGGTAGGCCGTGAGTCCGGTTGCACGGAAAGTATGGCAGCCAAGCTTGACCTTGTAACCGGCCTCACCGGTCCGGCGGCGGATCATGCGATAGGCATCTATCCGGTGCATCGCGTTCGTCGTCAGCACGCCAGTCTTGCCGATCGCCGTGCGAAAAAGGGGACCCTTGCCGTCTTCGGCAATGCCGGCCGCGGCGATATATTCGTCGAGGAAGACCTCAAGCTTATGGTGGACAGGCATCTCGTGCTGCTTGCCGCCTTTCTCATGCAGCCGAACCCAGGTGCGCTTGCCCTGAGGATAGTAGTCCTCGACCCGCATGCCGACGACGGCGCCTATGCGGGCGAAACTGTAAGTCATCATGCCGATCACGGCGCGGTCGCGCAGCCCGACAACGGTAGAAAGATCAAGGCCGGCCAGGAGACGGCGCGCCTGATCCTCGGTCAGGAACGGCGTCTTGCCGCGCCGCACGACGTGCTTAGGACCGCGGACCGAATGTGCCGGGTTAGTGGCGAGGATCTGACCGACGACGAGCCAGTCGAACAGCATGCGGATCGCGGCGAGGTGCTGCTTCACGGTCGGCTTCGCAGCGATTGCCTGCAGGGTCTCTATATATAAGGAGACGTGCAGCGGCTCGATGTCGGCAAGCTGGCGGATGTCGTTCTGCTCAAGCCAAGCGAAGAACGAGCACGCGGCGCGGTAATACGCCTCGCGCGTGTTCCGGTTGCGGATGGTCGCGGCGAAGAACTCGAGGAACCGGCGGACGGCTTGCTCTCCGGCGTCGGCAATCGCCGCCGGGATGACGACGTTACCGGAGATTGAGACGGTGGTTCGAGCAGCCTTGGTCGGGACGAGATCGTTCATGGGTTTAGTGTAACATAACGTCCTTTATGTTACACTAAACCATAGTGTCCGGGGAGCGAATGCCCCCCGATCGTGGCAGTAGAGCCACATCGCACAAGACGGTATAATATGCCGCAATTTCTAGCACAAAGCCGGACATGACGATCGCACACCCCAGATAAGGGGTCGACGCGGATCAGTCGATCCGCGTTTCGGAACAGGACGGCCTATGCACTTAATCGATAACGAGACCAAGGTCGATCTGCTTAACAACGAGCCGATCGCCGCGACGGTTGTGAAGCTGCTGCGCGCGAGCGCCGATACTGCGGTCACTGTCGGCCTTCACGGTGATTGGGGTGCCGGGAAATCGAGCCTACTTGCGATGATCGAGGCCGCGTTCGCCGGGGATAAGGAAATCTCCTGCCTGCGGTTCAATGGCTGGCAGTTCCAGGGCTTCGAGGATGCCAAAGTAGTGCTTCTCGAGGGGATCGTCGGTGAGCTGGTGCGTTCCCGCAAGCTCTCAGCTAAGGCATTGCAGCTTGCCAAAAACCTGATGAGCCGGATCGATTGGCTCAAGCTGGCGAAAAAGACGGGCAGCTTGTTGATCACGGCCCATACCGGCATCCCGACGCCGGACATCATCGGTGACATCACCGGCGGAATCGGCGCTCTCATCGACCATCCGGGCGAGACGATCTCGAAAGAGAAGCTCAAAGAGGCGCTCGACGGTGCCAAGGACGTGCTGAAGAACAGCACTCCGAGACACGTTCCGGAAGAAATCCATGCCTTCCGCGAGGAGTTCGACGAGCTGCTCGGCGAGACCGGAATCAAACAGCTGATCGTGTTGATCGATGACCTCGACCGCTGCTTGCCCAAACCCGCAATCGAGACCCTCGAAGCAATCCGTCTCTTCCTCTTCACCTCGCGCACGGCGTTCGTGATCGCGGCCGACGAGGCCATGATCGAATACGCAGTGCGCGAGCATTTTCCGGACCTGCCGGCGGCGGCCGGTCCGCTTACCTACGCGCGCAACTACCTCGAGAAGCTCATCCAGGTGCCGTTTCGGATTCCGGCGCTCGGGGCGCCGGAAACCCGCATTTACACCACGTTGCTGCTTATCCAGGCCGAGGTCGGCGAAACGGACCCTGCCTTTCTCAAGTTGCTTGCGGCGGCGCGCGAGTTGCTCAAACGCCCCTGGCGCAATCCGGTGCTCGACCGGGCCGCGGTTGAAAAAGCTATGGGCGATCGCCTATCGCCCGGCGTACAAGCCGCAATCACCCTCAGCCAACAGATCAGCCCGATCCTGGCCGACGGCACCAAGGGCAATCCGAGGCAGATCAAGCGGTTTCTCAATTCCCTGCTCCTCCGCTACGCGATCGCCGACGCCCGGGGGTTTGCCGAGGACATCACACGACCGGCGCTCGCAAAGATCATGCTGGCCGAACGCTTTATGCCCCGCGTCTTCGATCGTCTCGCGCGCCTCGGGGCGAACTCGGAATCCGGTAAGGTGGGTGCCCTCGCCGCGATCGAAGAAATCGCGCGCGCGACACCTACACCGGCAGCGAAGAAGGGCGCAGGCAATGGCCAGGGCCCGCCCCGGAAGCAGGAGTCACCCAAGGCCACGGCCGCGACAGACGCGGAAACGACCGAGCTCGTGGAGGCCTGGCGTTCCGATCGTGCCTTACTTACCTGGGCGCGCATCGATCCTCCGCTCGGCGAACTCGATCTGCGCCCCTACCTTTTCGTCACCCGCGACCGCCGCATCTATTTCAGTGGCAGCGGCGCGGAAAGCCGTCTCGACGCCTGGATCGATCGGCTGATGGGCGGTTCGATGGCTGTCGCGGGTCTCGAGGGGGAATTACGCGGTCTCCCCGAAACCGACCTCGACCTACTGTTCGAGGCAGTTCGCGATCGTGTCCTCGAAACCGAAGACAAGATGGTCGCGCCAGCGGGCATAGCCGGGCTGTCGGTCCTCGCCAAGGTCCATCCGCCCTGCCAACGGCGGCTCGTCGAGATGCTCGAAGATTTGCCGCTCGACGGTCTCGGGCCCTGGGTGGTGCGCGGGTGGAGCGATGTCATAACCGATGGCGGCGCCCAGGCACGGTTGCGGGTGCTGATCGACCGCTGGGCCCAACAGGAACAGAGCCCGAGTTTGAGCACTGTGGCGAAACAGGTGCGGAATATTCCGGCGGGCAAAGGAGGCCGATGATGGGCACGGCTGGTTCCTATGGAGGATCGGCACGGGGTAAAATCCTCACTCCGAGCTTCGTTCCAGGCGATGATATCCCGATAGCCGGCGGCGGCGACCCCGAGGATGAAGGCCAGGCGGATCCCGCGGGCGCGCCCGACGGGGCTGTTGAACCGAGACCCCGTCCTGTTGCGGTGCCGCTCGCGGGTGCGATTCCCGTCGATTTCGGCAACGCGCGCGGCAATTTCACGAGTTTCGCTCGATCTGGGGGCCACGACCGCCGCGCGCTGGGCCGCGCAGTGTCTTCCTATGTGAGCGCGGCGGGCGGTGGCCGCCACGCCGCGCGGCACATGGGCGCGTCGAGATCAGCGGGCGCGGCTCTCGCGGGTTTTCTCGCGGACGTTGCGCGCCGCGGCGTCGACGAGGCATTGCGCACGCTCGACCTGCCAGGCCTCGCCGGCCGGCCGCCGACGGAAATATTCGCCGCGCTGATCGACGTGTTCTGCCCGGAAGGTGGTACCATCGACGAGGCGATCGCACGAGAAGCTTTTGTCGAGATGATTATCGATCTCACAGAGATTGGCATCGCCGATATTGCGGACCTAGCGCCTGACCGGATGCCAGACGTCTTCGAGTTGTTCGTCTCGCACGCGATCGAAGCACGCATCGAAAACGACATCGCCATGAAAGCCGTCGCGCTCCCCGCCAACACCGCTGCAGCTCAACGAGTGCAGGATGTCTTGTGCGATTTCATCCGCCGCGCGGTTCACGATGTGGTGACGCAGGCGGCCGATTTTCGCCAGCTTGCCGGGGACCGTATCAAAGGCTGGGTTGATACGGTGTATGCGCAGGCGTTCGAGCTGCTGAGGGTACTCGGCGAACGTGAGGCTCGATGATGGCGGCCTATGTGCTCCGCGCCCATCTGGGGCCGCTGGATCCGTTGCCCGCTGCGCCCGCGGGCGTTGCGACCGTCGACCTCATGGCCGGCGAGCGCAGCCTTGCGCATGGAATTGGCCGAGTGATGGCCGACGCAGGCCGGCTCGGGATGGCTCCAACCGAGGTGGCCCTTGATCTCCTTATCCTCGGCGTCCTTGTCTATGCCGCTGATACTCGAATTCCACGCGCCGCGTTCGCGCAGGATTCCTGGTCGCGCGAAATTAGGCTCGAATTGCCTGTGCGCGATCCTGCACGTTGGACGGCCGCGGGGCCGCTTCTGCAGCGCCTGCTCCGATTTCTTTCGGGCGATATCTGGGAGATCGCGTTCCGCCCGCGTCCCGCGCGTTTGATGGATCTCGCACCACAACGGCCGCTCAATGCACCCCCATATGATGGCGTCTGCCTGTTCTCAGGCGGCCTCGACAGCCTCGTTGGCGTGATCGATTTGCTGACTGCGGGTCGCCGGCTCGTCCTCGTCAGCCACGCATCAGAAGGCGCGACCAGCGATTCACAGAATCAGCTCATCGAGGTCCTCAATAAGCAATTTGGCGCGATCGACCGATTACGGTTCTGGATCGGTTTCAACAAGACCCTACTCGATCGAGCCGGTAGCAAGGAGGACACCACGCGTGCTCGATCCTTCCTGTTTTTCGCGGCAGCCGCGTTCGCTGCGAGTGCGATTTTCGATCGAGAGGTGACGATCACCGTCCCGGAAAACGGTTTAATCTCATTGAACGTGCCACTCGATCCACTGCGGCTCGGGTCGCTCAGCACGCGAACGACGCATCCTTTCTATCTCGCCCGCTGGAACGATCTGCTGCAGGCGTTGGCGGTGCCTGCCCGTTTAGAAACACCGTATCTTCACAAAACGAAAGGCGAGATGTTGGCCGAATGTGCCGGGCAGGATTTGCTCCGCTTAGCGCTGACGAGTTCGATGTCCTGTTCGGCGCCAACCAAAGGCCGTTGGGTCGGCCGACCTATCGAACATTGCGGCTATTGCGTCCCGTGCCTCATCCGTCGCGCCGCGATCGCGGCGGCTCTCGGCAACGATCCGACGATGTATACGCTAGCGGATTTGCGCGCGAAGGGCCTTAACACGGTCAGTTCGGAAGGCCGGCAGGTGCGCTCTTTCCAATTAGCCGTGGAGCGGGTCGCCACTCATCCGGAGATGGCCGCTGCGCTCATTCACAAACCGGGCCCATTGAACGATCCGCAAAACGACTTGGAGCAGCTGGCCGCTGTTTATCGCCGGGGTATGGCAGAAGTTGGTGCCTTGCTTGAAGGTGTCACAGCGGGGCCGACATGACGGAGGGAAAGGCGCCAAGCGATGATCTCACCGGCTGGGTAGATTTTCACTGTCACCTCGACCTCTATCCCGATCCCGTCGAGGTGGCCGCCGAGGCTCATAAAAGCAAAGTGCGCACGCTCGCGGTGACGACGACGCCCCGCGCCTGGCCGCATGAGCGCGATATGTTCGCCCATCTCGATTTCATTCGGCTCGCCCTCGGCATCCATCCGGAGCTCGCGGCGGCTCGTGCCTCGGAAATTACACTTTGGGAGCGTTACCTTGACGAGACCCGGTATGTCGGCGAAATTGGCTTAGACGGCCGGCCAGGTGCCCGCGCGACGCTCGCCCAACAACGGACGGTTTTTCAGCGAATCTTGCATGTGTGTGCAGAGCGCGGCGGCAAGGTGTTGACGGTCCACAGCGCCGGCATTGCGGCCGAGGTCGTCGAGACGATCGTGAAGCACCTCGCGCCCGATCGCGGCCGCGTTGTGCTGCATTGGTTCGTGGGAAGCAAATCCGCGACGGCGCTGGCCGTCGAGCATGGCTGCTATTTTTCAATCAATGCGGCGATGCTGCGGTCCGAAGCGGCCAAGAAAACTTTATCCGCCATTCCGAAGGACCGCATGTTGACCGAGACAGACGGCCCGTTCACCGAGCGCGAGGGACGAGCGGCGAGACCTGCCGACGTTCCTCACACCGTTGCGCTTCTCGCCGCCTTTTTTCAGATGGCTCCGCAAGAATTGGCGAAGCAGGTTCAGGCGAATCTCAAGGTGCTGCTCACCTGATCTTATTCGGATACCTCCGCCACCAACCGTTCGAGGGCCTCCAGAGCAGGACCGAAACGCACAGCTTCATCGCGCTTCGCAAACGATACCGCGGCAACGAAATCCTCGTATTCTCGCGCCCATAGAGGGTCGGTTTCGAGCTGTTGCAGCATGCCGGTGAAGATGACTGCGGGATCAGTCGGGGGATCTCTCTCCCCTCCCCGGCCGACATCTGCCGCGACCGCCGCAAGCACCAACTCCCGAAATTTAGTGCCCGACTTCAGTGCCGGCTCGAGCGCCGCCAGATCGTGCAGGTGCCGGATCATGGTGGGGTCGTCCTTGGGTTCACCGCGCCGGCGAACCCGGACGCGCCAGGCCAGCGCACTCAGCTTATCGGCTGCAGTCTCGACGATATCGATACACGGGAACGCCGGGACTTCGGCTGGCTCCCGTGCCGCCGCGGCAATCAGCGACCGGATTGGCCGCGCGACCGGCGGAACGGCCGGCGCGCGAAACGATACCTCGATGCGGATATGGGGCCGTAGCCCCTGCCCTGCCCCGAATTGCGCGCCGTAAGCCAGGTCCGCCGCGAAAAAGCGGTTTTCATTGCCCACCTCAGGCTTATCTTCCAGCGCATAGCCGGCATCAGTCAGCGCGTTGAGCAGGCGCTCGCGATAATTACCGCGGGCGCGCCGGGCGGCGGAGCCACTCGCCGCCGGCGGCTCGGCCACTTTAAAGTCGATGTCCTCAGAGAAACGCTTGATGAGCTCCCAGCCCTTCGACAGCGACGTGCCGCCGGAGAAAGCCGGTGCCATGCCAACGGGGTCGACTTGCGCGATTACGCCGAGCGCGCGGACGACGTGCCAGTCCTTTTCAACGAGGCCCGGCGAGGTGCCGAGATCCTCGGCGACCTGCTCAACGAGGCGCCGGTCCGGCACGCTCGAAGCTCAGCGAGAAACCGCTATATCCGATCTTGCGGCGCACGCGACGGTTTACCCCGACGACGCGGCCGGTCGGCACCTGCGTGGTTTGGCCCGCGTTGTAAGCCTGCTCGAGACGGCTCGGTAGCGTTTCCACGCCGACACGGCGGAGCGCTTCCTTGAGCGCGCTCAGGCCGCCGACAGGCACCGATTCGCCGCTTGTCATTGACGGACGCGCGCGGGCATACAGCCCCTGCCCTATTTTGACGAGCCGGCCCTCACCGACGAGCTGGCGCAGCGCACGGCCGATCTGGTCGTAGCCGCCGAGATCGCCGAAATCAGAGCGAAGAAATACGTCGCCGCGCTTGCGGTCGATGCGCTTCAATAGCCTAGCTTCGAGCGTTTCGGGTTTCATGGTGGTGTCTCCACCATGTCAATATACGACACTAGGGTTCAAATTTCAACGGAAAATCATATAGATAACTAAAGATCATCTTTCCAACAGGTTAGCGCGGCAGAGTGGATTTTGAATTCCCATCCCCTGACCATGCAGCCTTGTGTCGGAATTGCCTAAATCTCCTCCAAATGATCATTCAATCCAAGCTCGCGAAGCGCCCCCTTCACGTCGTCGATCTTCTGCTTACCAGCACCGGCGTCGGATTTGTATTCGACGCTCACAGTGAGCTTAAGGCCCTCGCCTATACCTATCTTCGTGAGAACCCGCGTATAGAAATTCATCCACTTCTGCGCAGGGACCTCGCCGCGCCACGTCATACCCGAACCGCTTGAACCTGCCTGCGCACTCTCTCGTCCGCTTAACGCGCCATCTGGAAACAGGCCTGGCGCGGCCGGCGAGCCTTCCTCGAGTCCCGGCGACGTGCCGCTATCCGGGCCAACTGTTCGGGATGGTATTTCCTCGGCGGCTTGACCTTGGGCTTGTCGCTGGCGGTAGGCGTCCGCCGTCTCTGCCGTGATAATGAACATCTCGTCAGAGAGCTCGATATCCGACGCGGCCAACGATCGCTCAAAATTGAATGGCCTGTATCGTTCGCCCGGCACCTTGCCAACGTATCCGAGCTGCCCGTTCGAGACCCCGCGCGCGATTGTGTCCTTAAGCGTGTCGGGGTTCAGGAGCCGGGGGAACAGCGGTGATGCGTAAAACGCGTCGCGAACCGCGCGTGTGCTCCATTCCTTGAAAGCCGGCGGCCAGTTGCGGGCGAGAAAATTTGGGCTGATGCCGCTCTGTATCTCGTCGTATTGCCGCAAGTGATTGATTATGAATTGGATCAACGATGCCGCAGAACTTGAGTGTACCAAGCCAAGATCTATGATTCTGATCTGATTATCTTTGCCGAGCAGCAGGACATTTTTATAGCTACGCCATACATTCTCGCGCAGATCACGCTGAGCTTTTTTTATGGTCTCGGCAAGCTGGTGGCGTTGCGTTTCGTCGACGTTGATCCCGGGTAGCTCGTCTTCAATTTCCTGCCATGCAAGCAAGCGGCGGGCGTCCTCTCGTAAGGGCGCTGCCGACTGAGCGACGCAGAACACGAGCGCACTTTTGAACGTTCGAGCGGAGGTACCGCTTTCCCGAATTAGGCTATCGACGAGTGCCTTAGCCCGCTTCCCGTCCTCCATGTGGAGCTCAGGGGAAAGAACCGCGAAAGTCAGTGCCGGCCGATCGGGGATCTGGTTGCTGCGCTCGGGGAAAAAAATCCTTTCCGTTTCCGAATTTGCGGCGAAGACCTTTTGTATTTCGGCTCGCACGGACTCGTCGATTACTTCGCTTTTGATATTGGCTCGGCGATCCGCGTACCGTTTATTGAGGTTCTCCCGAAAGCTGAAATGGTACCGATTGCGCTCGACGGTCAGGTAGTAGCAAGCCTCAGTCAGGGCTTCGAGCACCGTTTCGAGATTTCCGATGTCAATGTCTGGTTCTGCAACCGCAAGGCGGATTTCGGGGATCGTAGCTTCGGCCCGCGTCATTCCACCGTTTGACTCGAAAAAGATCGTGGTAGCGACCTTTCGGTGCAATCGGGCTTTCCCGATCGCCTCGTTTGCCTCGCTGTCGAGACGTACAGCGTGCGAATCTTTTTTGCCGCAGATGTCCGTCGTCACCGCGGCTTCGAGTCGATGCTCGCCGAGCTGCTCAAACATAGCGGCGCGAAACTGGGAGTCATCGAGCGGGGCGGTTCCCAGCCCAATGAGAGGATCGCGGTGCGCACCCTTAAAGCCGTCCTGATACGCACGGGCCACCCAAAGCGCGAGAAGCCGCAGAACACCGCGCGTCTGTTGAAATCTCGGCAGGGCTTGCCACTTCCGCTCGAACATTGAGAGGACTGTTGGGTGAAAAGGGTATGTCGCGGAGAAGGCTTCGCGCGCGCCATCAAACGGGAATTGTTCGGGCACTTGATGCCGATGATCTTTGACCCACTCACCAAAATCGGTGCATGCCGACAATGCCTCGCGGCTCAGTAGCACCCTGCCATCCGGGGTTACAGCGTTCTCATCCCATTCAAACAGGCGCCGGCGGATAATCTCCGAAGTCTCAGACTCCGCGGACATCATCACCGCCTTACCCACCCGATCGAGCAGCTTCTTGAAGCGCTCGTAATCCGATTGATCCTCGGCGCTCATCTCGAGCTCCGATGCGGGGATGGACACCGCCAGCACCATGTTGTCACGCCCGCGCGCTTCCTCACTGAGGTTGTGAAGGAAGCTATAGAGCTGGCTGGCCATGCCGCTCTTTCGGCTGCGGTTGGCGAAATTCATCAACTCATCCATGAGGATGAGCACGGCGCGGTCCCTGGGTAAGAACTCCCTAATAACGTCTCCGCCCGGAGCGATGCCCTGTTCGTCGTGCTTGGCAACGATCGCAAGGGCTTTCTCGCCGCCAGTCTGGAACGCTATCTCGCCCCATGGGGTCATCCGGCGCGGCGTTCCATCAACGCCGCCCCGGCCCGCGATAGGGTCAAACTCGGTCCCGACGAACACGGCCACCTTGGCGGCAGGCACGGCGCTGACACCCGCCAGCTCCAGCAATCGGGAGACCCCTTGCCACTCTCTGGCTTTCCCTTGGGCAGTGGCGAGGTGATAGAGCAGAGTCAGCGAGTGGGTCTTGCCGCCGCCGAACTGCGTCGTCATGTTGAACACGGCCGAGGTTTCCGTTCTTTCGCCGGACAACCGGCGCAAGACCTCGGCCGCCAAACTCGTCAACCCTCTGGTTAGATACGTCCGTTCAAAAAACCGCTCTGGGTTCTGGTACACCGTCGGCGCGCGACCATCCCGCACCTGGTCGAGATGGACGGCAAACTCCGAGGCATCGAGAGGCTTTCCCTCTCGCAGGTCTTCCCGGGGGGTTACCACCCTATACCAAGGCCTAAGAGCCATACGTCCTCTCTCCCCGTTTAGAAACCGAGGCTTCTCTTGCGCGCAAGCACGCCGTCGACCCAGCGTTTTTCATCTGTACCGATAGGGAATAGCGCCGAAAGGGCCTGCGCGAGGCTCCAAAATCGTCCATCTCGACCCGCGCCCTCTTCAACTAAAAACCGCTTGAGGGCTTCTCCACGGCCTGCCCCGAAAAGAATCATCGACTGATGCAACCGGTCCAAAATTGTCTCGCCCAGGTGCGGAGCGGCCATATCGGGCCAAATGAGTTCATCGCCTCCAGCTTCGGTCAGTTCTGCGAACAGATCCGGTTGGGTCGATTTTTTCTTCTGACTGACTCGCGCAGGTTCACTCTCTTCTTTGCCGAAGAGGTATCGCGTCCGCTCAGCTACTGGCAGCAGGCGCGCTCGCTCTCCTCGCACCTCCACGATGCCGCCCAAGGCTTCTAGGTGCGCGCCCAGACCTTGTGCAATCTTCCGAGCTGCGTCGTATTCCAGCTCAAAGCCGCCAACCTTGGACTTCTTACCGTCAACCTCGTCTTCCTCGTCGTCTTCCTCTGAATCAACCGGCGCCCCGCCGCCGTTACCGTTGCTCCCGGCCTTCAGCGTCCATAGCCACATAGCGGTGAGACGAGCATCGCCCTCAAATCCGGTAACATCCGCGTCCTGGAAGACCATAGTGAGCGCTTCCCGGGCGACAGCAGCCCAGACCTGTTCGAGATACTCTTTCAGCGAGACAGTTTCCCCACTCGCCTTTTCGACGCGCGGGTATCGGGAAAAGATCTCGAGAGCCGGCCCTAGGCACGCAAAAATCGCATCTGCACCCACTACGCCTTCTTCGGCCAAGCGCGGCATCCATTCATGAATCCGCACGGGTAATTCTTGCAACACGTCGCGCCAGTCACCGATTTCGTCCTTAGATAACGGCCCACTTAAATTTTCGCGCGGGCGCCCTACCAGGTGTATTGATGAGGAAAGAACCGCGGAATTGCGCGCACGTAAGCGACTCGCCATTTCCGTGTCGATTGGCCATGACGCTGTGATGATCCAACCTGAGCTGATCAGAGCCGAAAGCATGGCCTCCCATCCCGCAGTTTCTTTGTTGGCAAACACGAAGACCCCTATTCCCCCGGCTTCGCATATTCGCCGACACTCATTGCAGGCTTCAGCCATATGTGCTTCGAACCAAGGGCCAGTCTTTTCTCTATACATGGCCGCCCGGTGAGATAATGAAACAAGCTCTCTAGACTTAGGGGATAAGGGTTTGGCGAACATAGTTGGGTACAATGGCCCCACCGTTTGCTTTAGCCATGAATAAAAGAAATCAGATAAGTCCGCATATGGAACAGCCGCATAGTACGGAGGATCAGTAAAAACACAACTTACACTTTCATTTGGTAGTGGATGCTTTGTGGCAGACGCCTGTTCTGCGTGGCCAATGCCTGAATTCGTAAGCGGTTCAGCGTTTGATTCAATTACCTTAGCAACCCAATCAAGTGCTGTGTCCCAATCTCCACCTGCTCCGGAGAAAGGATTTACTTCGCAAAAGTCCCACACCATTGGCAAAGCCTGACGACCAAACGTTCCTTGCGCATTTTCCCTAGTAACGTCCCATCGGGCGGCAGAGCTCAGTTTCTCCGCGAGCCGATCTAATACAAGCGCAAGACAAGTTTGCACGGCTGTGGACAATTCTTTTTCGAGCTCAGATATTTCGCCAATCTTACGAGTAAAACGGGCGAAGGTGATGATGCTTAATGCTTGCCGCGGCGAGAATAAATCGCCCCAGTGAGTCATGCCGTAAAGAACGATGTTAAAGAATCCGCGTAGATGATTTATATCACCCATCGGTAAACCAACGTCGCATTCTTTGTTTTGCACTGTCCTATAGAACTTCTCACGGGCGCGGGCGAACGCATCTTCGTCATCCGGTAAAGGCGCTCGATAGACGCGACCTGCTCCTGCTTTTGCGTCTGCGACCACGGCAATCAATCGGGCATCGGCGGCTCCGCCGCGGCGGGCGGTCAACTGCAAACGCACACCCTCTACTGCCGTGGTAAAGCCCGTGATTGGGCAAGTCGCGGCGCCGCCCTTCGAGGTCCCGGGTTCAACCTCTGACAGAGAGCGAGGCTGAAACACCTCAAGAAGAGGCTGGATCACATCCTTATCTGTACCGTCGGCCGCAGAAATCTTGCGAGTTTGAGTCTTAATTGCGCCGGTGGAGTCACGGCTCCAGCGGAGCGCGAATTTGCGGCCGGCTTTCTTAGCCAGCCACATTGACCGCAGGAGCGGAACCTCAATGGCGACGTTCGATGGGCCCGGTGCTTCGGAGGTGATACTCCGCGCCCAAAAATAAACTATTGGAACGCCGCCTTCTGGCGTACTCGGATAAAACGAACGAAGTTCCTCTGCTGCTTCTCTTCTGATCCATTCTCCCCATTTTCGGACTTCGTCAGCAAGTTGTTGTCCATATTTAGGGATGTATTCGAGTAGAACCTTATTAAGTAGGACTGCAACGGGATTGAGATCGCTGGCGAAGGTGTCTGCACCTATCCGAAGCGCTTCGACGGGTATCGCCCCCCCTCCTGCAAAAGGGTCAATGACCAACGGATTCGTTCCTGGTATCGCCCCCAATGCGTCATGGGCAGCCCGAGTGAGCCCACGGCTAGTTTCCAAAAACTCACGGACAGAACAGTTATCCCAATTCGCGAAATCGGCGATGAAGTCCAGAAGGGCGAGCCGCAACACGGTGTTGTCCCTGAGCATCGCCGGGGTCCGTTGAATGGCCAGAAACCGGCCATAGCTCTCGGGGCTGCAAAGTCCAAGATGCTGGCGTGCCCAATCGGACATCAGCTCCCGCGCGGCTTCCCGGAAAGTCTCCGGAGTAAGCTCATCCGCAGGATCGGGCCACAAAGCCGCACAGAGCACTGACCGGCACGCCGCCAACGGCCGCCGTGCCCACCAGATATGCAGTGTCGAAATGTGCCCATGCCGGATCGATTTTTCGCGGCGCGCGTGCGCCGAAATGCGCTTGATCGGAAGATCAACCTCGATAAGCCGCTTGGGATACCTCTCAGCCGTTGCCATTGCCCGCGCCTGCTGTCACGTCGAAGATCGCTTGCGCCTTCACATGGTAGTGCTCGATCTGAACGATCGGCTGCCAATCCAGCTGCGCGGGATCCTGCACCGGATTGATCGAGGGTGATCCGCCGCAGTTGAAAACGACATAGAGCCAGTAGTCTTTTTTAAGCCGCTGCGCTGTCCGGTATTCATTCGCGGTCAAAGCCACCTCGCCAATCCCTGCGCGGCCCTTCACTTCAATGAATCGAACCTCAATCGCCGTTTGCGGGTCCTCCGCGTGGGGCCTGCGGGAAATCAAATCGAAACCCCGATTATCCGCCTCAACGCTTTCCACCACCCAACCGCGGGCGTGCTCATGCGCGATGACGGCATTCACCGCAATACGCTCGATCTCATCGTCCCGGACGAGGCCGGCCATTTCGGGCTTTGTGCGTTCGGGGTGCGGCAGCACCCAGGCGCACCCGAGCCGCTGAATATCACTGATGGTGCAATTCCGCTCCTGCTGGAGTTCCTGGCGGCGCCGCTCCAGCCGGCCGTTGAGCTCGTCGACGCGATCTTCCGCCTGTTTGAGATTCGCGGCGAGTAGCGGCGTGCTATCCCCTGATTGTTGTTGCTCGATGAGCTCGGCCAGTCGCAAGTTTTGGCGGTGAATTAGCTCATTCAGGCTGATTTCTATGTGCCGCGCGACGGTTTGCGTTTCTTTATCCCGTTCTGCGGAAACCTCCCCGAGGAAGGGTTCGAGTGCTTCGACCACGAGGAGCCGTTCGATGACCGCCGGGTCGGTCAGCGCCGCACCGGGTACAGCGGTACCTGTCGGCGCCGGCATCAGGTCGAGCAGCAGGGTCGCCTGCCGGATGACCATCGAGCCGTCCATATCTTCCTGCACTACGAAAAGACGGCGATGCAACACGTGACCGCGACCGTCGCGGATCGCCGCCGAGTAGACCGTCAGCCGTGCGGGCTGATCCCGATGCAGGTCGAAGAAGACGGCTCCATTTTCGAGGTCGCGCCGCACATGCTCCTGCAAATCTTCCCGCACTGTCTCGAACAGGGGGTGCCCCGGTGTCACCCACTCGCACGTCGGGTCGGTTTTCAATATTTCCTTGTCGAAGGCGACCTGCCGATATTCCCGACCCAGCCGGCCGAACCGTGGTTCCAGCTGTTCGCCGATCGGCCACAGGTGCCGCGGAACGCGGCCGATACGGTAGGTGTGCTGGACCCGGGCGAGCGGCTGAACGGCGAGACCAGCGATCGGAGCGGCCTGAAGGAAGAAATCTTCGATCACTTCCGGCACGAGCCGCCGCTCCTTGGCCTCAGCCGACTTGCCCACGATCGCCGACAGGTTCAATTCCCGCCGTGCCAGTCCTTCAAGCGTCGAATCCGTGATGCTTCGAAACCGCTCGGAATCCACTTCTTCGACAATCCGTTGCTTGATGAGCTCCTCGGTCATCTGATTATGCGCGTACATGTCGCGCAGCATCTTTTCGAGCTGATTCGAGGGGAAAACCTCGCCGAGCACGTTGAAGACCTTCCCTGTCCGCTTTGGGTCCAGATCCTCCTCGATTTTCTGGATGCGCTCGAACAGCTTTTGCAGCACTCGTCCTTCGCGAGTGTTCGTCGTTACGAAATTGAAGATGAGGCAGTCCTTCTCCTGCCCATACCGGTGAATGCGGCCCATACGCTGCTCGAGCCGCACCGGGTTCCAGGGCACGTCGTAGTTGATCATCAGCCAGCAGAATTGCAGGTTGATGCCCTCCCCCGCCGCTTCCGTCGCTACCAGCACCTGGCAGGATTCACGGAACTCGCGTTCCGCGTAGATCCTCGAGCCCGGCGTGTCCCGGTCGCCGATTTTCATCCCGCCATGAATCTGCGTGAGCGTGAGTCCCCACTCCCGCAGCTTGCCGTAGGGCCGTCCGTCTTTGCCGTCTCCGGCGAGAAAGTCGAGCGTGTCTTTGTGCTCGGTAAAGAGGAGCAATTTCATTGAAGGGTCGGAAAACAACCCTTCCTCCGTCAGAAGCTGCCTAAGCCGACGTACTTTGACTTCCACTTCTCGGCTCTCGAGGGCCTTTCCCTGCCGGATCAGACCCTCCAGCTCGACGATCTCCTCACGCAAAGCGGCCGGATCTAGCGAAACCACGGCGTCTTCAAGCTCGGCCATGATCTCCTGTTGCTCGTCCTCCGGTAGGTCGTCGAACTCATCCGGGAGCCGTTTTGCGATCTGGTCCTGCCGATACTTTGCCGGGTCCTCCAATATCCGCTCGCGCTTCTCCTTCATCCGTTCGAGCGTGCGCCGCACCGCATAGATGCTCGATGCGAACCGCCGCTGCAGCATCGCCATGGTGAACCCGACGGCACGCGCCCGGGCCGAATCTTCCCCCGCTGCCTTGATCGATTGCTCTTCGACGTAGCGCGTGAGGCGGTCATAGAGATCGAATTCATCGTCGTTAATCTCAAACGGCGTGGTTCGAACAATGCGCTTCGTAAAAATGGCCTTCACGATGCCCGTCTCCGGGTCGGGAAAGGTCACGAGCGCTTCCTTCAACCGCCGGAGGTAGAAGGGTGCCTCGTGTCGCGCCATGGCGTCTTCGAGGCTTTTCACGTCGCCGTATACGTCCCTGTCGAGCAGCGACAGGAACAGACAAAAGTTTGTCGGGTCTCCCTTGTGCGGGGTCGCCGTCATCAGGAGGTAGTGATCGGTCATCTGCGACAGCGATTCCCCGAGCTGGTAGGCCAGCGTTTTCTTATCCGCGCTGTAGGCGCTCATCTTGTGCGCTTCATCGACGATAATCAGGTCCCAGCTACTGCGCAGGAGCGACTCCTTGGCGTCCTCGATCCGCGACACCCAGGACACCGAAGTGATGACCTGATTTTTCTCCTGCCACGGGTTTGTTCCGTAATTCGCCCTCAGCACATCGCTGCGGATGATCTCGAAATTTTCCCGAAACTTTTCTTTGAGCTCACGCTGCCACTGAAATGACAGGTTGGCCGGGGTGAGGATGAGCGTTCGCTTTACGAGCCCTCGAATTTTGAGTTCCTTAATGAGCAAGCCGGCCATGATGGTTTTGCCGGCGCCGGGATCATCGGCCAGCAAGAACCGGATCCGCGGTAGTTTGACAAAATAATCATAGACTGCTTCCAGCTGATGCGGCAGCGGATCGACCCGCGCGATCGAGAGCGAGAAGTACGGGTCGTACTCGTAGGCAAGCCCGAGCCGCATCGCCTCGATTCCGAGGCGGAACCGAGCTGCGTCGCCATCGAATGGTTCGCTTGCTGGAGATGCTGTCAGCAATGCAAGCTGTTCAGCGTTGAGGATCGGCTCATAGACCGTATTTGACCGAGCTCCTTTACCCACAAGCTTCACACCGTTACCCATTGGGACGGCAACGATTACTTGCACCGGCTCCGGAAATAGCGGGCCATAGACTGTCACATTGGGCTTCAGTTGTTCAGCTTGCATGCACGCTACATCCCCGTTCGTCATCGTTCTTGAGGGTATTTACTTGGGTCAATGCTCTCCAAATCGGGGAGCCAACGTAGGCTATACAACTCAAAAGCAAAAGCCTGGGCCTTTCATCTGCACATCCGGATTGCCTCCTCAATGGTAATCATCAGCGTCATGGGGTCGACCGGTGACGGCCGCAAGCCCCAATGCTCGTAGAAAGCCTTGGCCTCTTCCGAGATCGCATGCACCAGGATCGCGCGCACGCCGATGCTCTCGCCGGCCCCGACCACGCGTAGGACGGCGTCTTGCAGCAGGGCGGCGCCGAGCCCCCTGCCCTGCCAGCCGCGGTCGACCGCAAGGCGGCCAAGCAACGCTGCCGGCACCGGGTCCGGCATATTGCGCCGGACGCGTCCCGTCGCCGTATGGTGTAGCACCGAGCCTGCGGCGAGACTGTAATAGCCGACGACGCGCTTGCCCTGACAGACGACGTACGTGCGGGAGGCCCCGCCGGCTTCGTTTGCTCGCGCGCGCTGCTTGAGCCAGGTGTCGAGCGGCTCGACGCCGGACGAGAATTCTTCGAGTTCGTCCTCCGCTGTGAGCGGTGCCGGTGCTGCGAGGCCCGCCTCCCCTGCCCTCACTCGGGATCCCAGGGCGGCTTGATTGCCATCAGACGCCGCAGCCGCGGGTTGTCGCGCGGCGGCAGGTCGAGCTCCGCCATGAAGGCAGCCCACTGCGTTTCGTCTAGCTGGAACACGCG
>Ga0206848_1102_pt1 | contig 20550 bp, 17 predicted proteins | sample Alteio_BWOrgCont_18_FD_152635 | JGI IMG/M metagenome (GOLD analysis project Ga0206848, IMG submission 152635) | Enriched cells from forest soil in Barre Woods Harvard Forest LTER site, Petersham, Massachusetts, United States -... | ecosystem: Environmental > Terrestrial > Soil > Temperate forest >...
CCGAAAGCATTTTTGATACGTTTGGCGTTGGCCACTCTTCTACTTCTATATCCGTAGCTTTAGGCATGGCGGTAGCTTCGCAATATAAAGGCGAAACCGACAGGCAGCATGTTGCCGTAATTGGGGATGGCGCTATGACCGCCGGTATTGCTTTTGAAGCGCTGAACCACGCGGGTATTGAAAACAGCAACCTGCTGGTTATTTTGAACGACAATAACATGGCGATAGACCCTAACGTGGGCGCGCTTAAACAATACTTAACCGATATTACTACTTCTAAACCCTATAACCGTTTCAGGGATGATATTGCGGGGGTGTTGGCCAAGATATCGAGCATGGGGCCAGATGCTTTTAAATTTGCCAAGAAAATTGAAAAAAGCATAAAAGGAACTCTACTTAAACGCAGCAACTTTTTTGAGGCGCTACAGTTCAGGTATTTTGGGCCGATTGACGGGCATGATGTGAAGCACATGGTTAAAATATTAAACGACCTGAAACACATACCCGGGCCAAAGCTTTTGCATTGCGTTACCACCAAAGGTAAAGGCTATGCACTAGCCGAAAAAGACCAAACCAAATGGCATGCCCCCGGCTTATTTGATAAAATTACCGGCGAGATTAAAAAAGTTAAATACGACAAACCACAACCGCCAAAATACCAGGATGTGTTTGGCCATACCATAATTGAACTTGCCGAGCAAAACCCTAAAATAATGGGTATCACACCTGCAATGCCTTCGGGATGCTCGCTTAACCTGATGATGAAGGCCATGCCTAACCGCGCTTTTGATGTGGGTATTGCCGAGCAGCACGCGGTTACATTTTCAGCGGGGTTGGCTACACAGGGATTGATTCCGTTTTGCAACATCTACTCCAGCTTTATGCAAAGGGCGTATGACCAGGTGATACATGACGTAGCACTGCAAAACCTTAACGTAGTTTTTTGTCTCGACCGTGCCGGCATGGCCGGTGCCGACGGGGCAACCCACCATGGCGCTTATGATTTGGCTTATATGCGCTGCATACCCAACATGACGGTTTCGGCGCCAATGAACGAGGAAGAACTGCGTAACCTGATGTTTACCGCCCAGCAGGATGATATGGGACCGTTTGTCATCCGCTATCCGCGCGGTAATGGTGTAATGGTAGATTGGCAACGCCCGCTAAAGGCTATACCTGTTGGCAAAGGCCGTAAAATATGCGATGGCGAAGAGGTGGCCATATTATCAATAGGCGCTATCGGCAACGAGGTTGTAAAAGCCACCGGACAATTAAATACCGAAGGCTATAACCCCGCGCATTATGATATCCGCTTTGTAAAACCATTGGATGAGGCTTTACTGCACGATGTTTTTAAGAACTTTAAAAATATAATTACTGTGGAGGATGGTTGCCTGGAAGGCGGTATGGGCAGCGCGATAATTGAGTTTATGGCCGATAATAAATATAAGGCCAATGTTACCCGCCTGGGCATTCCCGACCAGTTTATAGAACACGGCGAACAACCCGAACTCTGGGCCGAATGCGGCTACGATGCCAAATCAATTGCCGATAAGGTTAGGAGTTTGGTGGTTAAGCGCAATACGCATACTATTGCGTCGTAGGGTTGATTAAGTTAGAATAAGTTGATTGGGTTGATTAAGTTTTGGGCTGTCAACTACATCTATTGCCGATTACCGAATTCCTCAACTCAATCTAACTCAATAAACCTAATCAACTTAATCAACCAATTAGTGCGCCTGGAAACTTGCCAAATCCTCATACATAGCGCGGAATGAGCTGCGTATACCTATGGTTATCATGGTAGTTTTATCATTAAACTGCACGTTTTTCTCGTCGCGGTACATTCCTTCCAGTTCTATGCGCAGGTTATACTTAGGGTTAAGCACGTAGGCAACTTTGCCATCTAAAAAATACATATTGGTGGTTAAACCCTGGCCAATATAATTGCCTTCCGTTTTTGCAGGGTTGGTGTAATCCTGGAACGGGTCCTTACCGTAATCCAATCCATTAATATCTAACCCATAATGGCCATAATCGCCCTCGCCCGAAAAGGTGAACCTATGGTAAGAGTAATTTAATAAGCCCACCAGTTCGCGGTAGTTAGCACCCCAGGGCTGTGCTATAGGTTCGCCATTGGCAGTATAGCTTAAAATAGGGCCGCGTTCGGAGTAAGTGTATGGTTTAGCAGTATTGGTTTCAATTAAATAATTAAGCCCGGTAACACCAAACATGTTGCCACCCCTTAAACCAACCTGGAAAGCATATTTGTTACGTGAGCTGCCATCGTCCGAAAAAAACTGTTTGGCCTGAAATTCATCCAGGGCAAACTCGCCGTAAGCGGTTATTCCGTTGCTAATTTTGTATTTACCGGTAAACCCTATCAAAGCATTATCCGGCGAACCGTTTGATGCTTCAAGCGGACGTAAAAAAGGAACCGGGTTTAAATAAGTAACATCAAAACCGCGGTAATGTCCGTCATTATCCCTATCATACCAAATCACCGAATCGTAGAAACCTAAAGAAAGGCGTTTACTCACATTCCAATCTAAATAATGAAATACGCCCCACTTTTTACGCACATTACCCGCCGAATCCAAATCTATCGGGTCATTCATATAGGTAAACATTACCATATACTTTACATTGCCTAATGTTCCGGTTAGTTTCACAAAAGGTGACGGCGGCGCATAATCAGACATTAATACCGACCGGTAGCCATCGCCAATAAATGTTTTATCCTGCCCTAATGAGATATTAAGATATTTTACCGGGGTATAAGAAGCCACGGCGGTAAAATATTTCCAGTCGTAATTATCCTGGCCGTAAACCTTCGCACGTGCCTGGCCGGGGATAATACCCGTTTGGTTAATATAGGTTGAAATGTACTCGGGGAACGTAGCCTGGTTTTCGAAACCCATTACGTTGTAATAAAAATTATCGCCAATGGTACCGCCTATTTGCACACCGTACGAAACCAGCGATGTGCTTTCTTTACCACCGGATAAATTTTTACCCATGGTAAAATCGGGCAAAAGATCAGCATAAAAAGTACTGTTGTTCGATTTTATATCGATAAGGTGCTCATTAAATAACTTATTGTAACCCCAACTATGTGTTTTGCCATCACTATTATAATTCATTAATGAATCGTAATGAGGCTTTAAGGCCGGGTCAATAATATATGGTTTCAATGAGGTATGTTCATCACTTGAAAGTGAATAAACATCGGAATCAAACTTCTGATAAAAATCATAAGAATAAGGCTGATATTGGGCCTGCGCACAGGCAATATTAACTATTGAGAATAATAATATAATGCCTGTGAATACTTTCTTCATATAACCCTTCTTAAATTATTACCGGTTTATTCAAAATAATTAAGCGTTTTAAAGCCGCCTTTTTTAAGATAGTCGTCCTTTTTAACCAGGTGCAGGTCAGAGTCTATCATATCCTTAACCAAGGCTTGCAGATCGTATTTAGGCTTCCATCCCAGTTTTTCCTTTGCTTTAGATGGATCGCCTATTAACAGGTCTACTTCTGTTGGCCTAAAATATTTCGGGTCTACCTTTATAACGGTTTGGCCAAATTTTAAAGCATCGGCATTTAAGCCCAATTCTATTACCTTTTCCTGGTCTACATCAATAATTACACCACGTTCGTTTTCATCCTTGCCGCTAAATTCAATCTCAATACCTAATTCAGAAAAAGCCATCTTAATAAATTCGCGTACGGTAGTAGTTACACCGGTTGCTATTACATAATCCTCGGGTACATCCTGCTGCAGCATTAGCCACATAGCCTCAACATAATCTTTGGCATGGCCCCAATCGCGCTGCGCGCCAAGGTTACCTACATACAGGCAACTTTGCAAGCCTAAAGCTATTTTGCTGGCTGCGCGGGTAATTTTACGGGTAACAAATGTTTCGCCACGCACCGGGCTTTCGTGGTTAAACAATATGCCGTTGCAGGCATACATATCATAAGCTTCGCGATAGTTTACTATTATCCAGTAACCGTACAATTTAGCCACCGCATAAGGCGAGCGCGGGTAAAAAGGCGTGGTTTCGCTTTGCGGCACGGCCTGCACCAAACCATAAAGTTCGGATGTTGATGCCTGGTAAACACGGGTTTTTTTAGTTAGCCCCAGCAGCCTTACAGCTTCCAGTATACGTAAAACACCTATGCCATCGGCATTGGCGGTGTATTCGGGGGTATCAAAGCTAACCTTTACGTGGCTTTGCGCGGCAAGGTTATAAATTTCATCGGGCTGTATTTCCTGTACCAGCCTGATAAGGTTGGTCGAATCCGTTAAATCGCCAAAATGCAGCTTAAACTTAACGTTTGGCTCATGCGGATCATGGTATAAATGGTCAATACGTTCGGTATTAAACAAGGAAGACCTTCTTTTTACGCCATGTACTTCGTAGCCTTTCTTTAGCAAAAACTCAGCTAAATAAGCGCCATCCTGTCCTGTAATCCCTGTTATAAGAGCTATTTTCATTGGTAAAAATATTGTAACATTATAATGTTACAATATTATCAAATAAATCGCAAAAGGAGGTATTTGGTTTTAAGATATGATAGCTTTTATTTAAAGTTCTGTTTTTTTTAAAATGCGAACAAGCCCGAACGCTACCAAAACACCACCCGAACAAGCCCGAACGCCACAAAACGCACCCGAACAAGCCCGAACGTTTTACTACCTAATTATCAATCACTTATAAAATCAAGGTGTTTTTTCACAGTAACACAAATTTCCTCCCCACTTCATCATTCAAAATTCGATGTTCGATATTCGATATTAATTCCGATCCCGATAGCTATCGGGACGAAATTCCCCAAATCCGAAATAAAATCACTCTCCCGCAACCTGGTCTTGCAGTTCCTGGTACCACTCGGCGCCGTATTTGCGGATGAGCGGTTCTTTTAAAAATTCATGTACACGCACATGCAATTCATCGCCAAAGGAACAGGCAGGGCTGCAAATGCTCCAGCGGTCGTAATTAAGCACATCAAATTCGGGGTATTTGGTAATGCGGATGGGGTACAGGTGGCACGATATAGGTTTTTTCCAGTTGATATCTCCTCTTTCGTAAGCTTTTTCAATAGCGCATTTGGTAATGCCATTTTCCCAAATTACATAGGCGCACTCTTTATTTACATCAACACAGGGTGTGGTGTAGTCGCCTTCAAAATCGGTAACGTAGGTACCTTCCCTCTCAATGGTGGCAATGCCTTTGGCCGTCATGTAGGGTTTTACCTTGGGGTATATTTCGTTTAAAATATCCAGCTCATTGGCATCCAGCGGCGCGCCCGAGTCGCCCTCGAGGCAGCATGCGCCTTTGCATTTATTTAAATTACATACAAAGTTGTTTTTTACCACATCCTCGTGCACCAGCGTACTGCCTACTTCTATCATGTTAGTTTTTCAATGGGTTTAAGGGGTATTTAAGGCCTTTCGCTGCCGATAGGTCCATAGTTATGCTGCCTAAAATAACTTCAACCTGGGCCTTTACAGGTATCCTGTTCTGGTCGTCAGTAATCCAAAGGTACAACTTACTGTTCTTCTTAAAAATACGGCCGGGAATTATCGTCGGGTTAAACTTAAGGCAATTAAATGTACCCAGGTCGCATTTCATTTTTTCTGTACCTACATAGGTAATGCCCAGCGTATTAATGCCATCCTCTAAAAAATATTGCATCTCAAACTTTTCGCCAATGTGCATTTTAGAAACATCAATATTGCGGGCAAAATAATAGGCCGATAAAAAATCGAACACCTGCCCCTTAAACGGGAACACACCTTTGTTGGCGGTAATTTTATTGTCCTGCCGGTTAAAGGTTACCTTATCGGCATGTTTGTAGTTCGATTCGTGCCTGTCCTCCGCATAAAAATAAGGCAGCAGGGTTTTTTGATCTACGTAAGTTTCGTAACGGTTGCGTACTTTATAAAAAATATCAAAGGTTCCGGCAGTCCTGCCTTCGGCGATGATATGAAAAACAGGCTTGCCTTCAAACTTTATGGGCGAGCTTTCCACCCGCAAATCCGCCTCGGCAGCGGTAAATATGCCGTACTTTAGTTTATAGCTTAGCTGTTCACCTTCCTTAAAAACCGGGTCACCGGCCTGGGTAAGTTCCTGCGCGTGGCTTATATTAAAGCCGGTGATTATAAAGAGTAAACCTAAAATGTATTTCATTATGAGTTAAAAGCAGAAGGTTAAAAGTAAAAAGTAGGCCTAATCAAAACACAAAAAAAACTTTCAACTTTTAACTCTCAACTTTCAACTAATATCAGTCTTTTCTTTTATAAATAGGCACTGTTGAGCATGGTTCGCCATACATCAGGCTTTTTGCAACGGGTGTTAATTTTTTTGTCAGCTCAACATAAGCCGAAACGGGCACGGGTATATCGCCGCAGCCTTTTAGTACTATGCGCTGGTCGCGGTATTGCTCCAGGTCTATATTTTCCAGTCCTTTTAAAAATAACACGGTTTCCAAAGCTTCTGCATTGCCAAAAACAATTTCGCGGGCGTAAGGCGCCATGCGGTTTGCCAGCAGCATATAGGCCCATGCGGGCACAATAGCATCCTCACTACAGGTAATGGCTACGTTTTTATCCTGGTATTGCGACCAATCATGCCCCTTAACAAACTCCCTGAAATCTTTTTCGCGCAGCATTAAGCCCATATACAGGTTATCTTTAATATCATACACAACCCGTTCGCCCTGTGGGTAAAACGAAGCGGGGTCTAAAGTAACCAAACCGCTTTGGGCAACCTTGTTCACAAAATTTTCCTGTATTTCCATAATCTTACCGGCTTTAAAACAAAAAATCCGGAAACAGCTATAACGCTATTTCCGGATGTAAAATTACTTTAAAATTTGTTATAAGAATTTAACTCTGTAATCTTTTACATTCGCCTTATCTTTCAGTGCCTCAAGCAGGTCCTGTTGCGAGCGTTGCAGCAAGCCTTGCTCCAATACCTGTTTCTTGGCGCTTAATGCTGCGTTCTCTAATGCGGCAGGTTTTATAAAGCTATCCACCACAAATACATAAGCGCCAGTTTCGCCGGCAACTGGTTTTGAAAGCTTGCCCGGCTGCGAACCAAAAATGGTTCCTATCACTTTATATTCTGCTGCCGAACCTGGTATAACAGGGTTTGCAAACACAATATTTTGTATGCTTTGTACGGTGCTGCCGGCTTTTTGCGCCACCTGGTTTATATCAGTGGTGCCGTTTTCGGCTGCCTGTAATTTATCGGCTAATATTTTGCCTTTAACTGCTTTTATTACTTGTGGCTTAATTTCGTCCTTCACGTATTCTAAGGCAAGCGGGCCCTGCGGTTTAATTTTGGTTAATTGTGCAACTACGTATTGGTTGCCCAGGGTAAATACCTGGTCTGATACATCATTCGCGCTTGCTTTGTATGCCCACCTTACCACCTCGCGGCCATCGCTAACGCCCGGGAAGCTCGATGATTCTGATGTAACATCTTTAGCATCAATAACTTTTAAACCCGATTTTTTTGCTTGGTCGCTTAGGTTACCGCTGTTTAACGATCCTAAAAACGCCTGGGCTTTGCTGTACGCGGCAGATTCTGTTGCACTGCTGGCAGCTAAAGGTTTATCAACAATAGCCACCTTAACAAATTTTGATGATCCTTTTTGATTTTCAATTTCAATTAAATGCACACCATAGTTCGTGGTAACTATCACCAAATCGCCTTTTTTGCCATTAAACACGGCATCATCAAACGCTGGCACCATAGCGCCGCGGGCAAAAGTTCCAAGTTCGCCACCCTTTTCGGCAGATGGCTTATCAACCGAATACATTTTTGCCATATCGGCGAAGGTTGATTTGCCTGATGTAATAATCTTTTTTATCGAATCGGCAGTAGCTAATGATTTTTCAAGGCTAACCGTAACCGGTAATAATATATGCCTTGCAGTTGCTGAATCGGGGCTCATGCGCGCGTCAACCAGTTTTGCAATTTTATAACTTCCGTTTGAAAGGTAAGGCCCGTAAACAAACCCTTTATCAGCAGTAAACATTACCGAATCCAACCTTGGCTCTAACTGGCCCTTGCGCTGGTAAATCATTGGGGTTTTGGTTACCGAGTTGGTTTCAACAAACAACGAATCATCGGTGCTGGCTTTAAAATCGGCAGCCATTTTATCGGCGTCTGCTAACATAGCAGCGGTATCCGCTTTTGATGGCGCGGCATTAAAGCTCACATATTCAAAACTCCTTAATTCTTCGGGGTTTTTAAATTCGCCTTTATGCTCGTCATAATAGGTTTGGTAATCATCATCGGTTAATGTAACCTTGCTATCGGGCAACGAGGCGTAATCAAGCTTAATGTATTTAAAGTTAACTATCTTATTTTTCGCGTCGTTATCTTCCTTCGCGTCTAACGAGTTAACATAAAGCCCGTTGCTAACCAAGGCCACATATTTTTCACTGCGTTTTTGGGCGATAATTTCGTTTACAAATTCAACCCAGGCTTTTACTTTGCTGCTATCGGCCTGCGGCGATGTGATGTAATTTAAATACTGGTTTAATTTGGTGCGGTCAACCTGGCCGGTTTGCGGGTCACCAAAAGCCTGTACAATTTGCGGGCTAATGTTATCGCCATGTATCATATCCTGCTGCTCATCATCGCCAACAACAATACCCAACTGGTCCATTTCCTTGCCTAATATTTTTTGGTTTACTTCCTGCTCCCAGGTAGTTTGCTGTATATAGCTTTTAATTTGCGGCGTAACCTCGGTTTGGTGACTTTGCTCTAAAAAGTTGTTTGTATTCTGGTCAACCTTATTATTAAAGCTATCCACGGCAATTTTTTGACCGGCAACTTCGCCTAACTCATTATTATCACCATGAAAATACGAACTGCCGTAATGTATTACTTCGCCTGCGATAAACGCAAAAAGTGCAAACGCGATGACGATGACTACTATTAGCCCCATCCGATTGCGCAAAAACCCCATTATTCCCATAAAAAATTTATATTACATTAATATTACTCAAAAAAGAGGCGCAAGATACAACTTTTAGTAAAATTTTTTAACACAATAATTTTACTAAAATAAATGTGCAGATGAGATGATGTGCAGATGTGCATATCCGCACATTTGCACATCCATTACTGCCCCGGCTGCGTTGGCGCATCAGTTACGCTAAATATGCCGTTTGATTGGTTTATAGTCCAATGGCTCATGCCCATATCACTTTGGAAACCGGTGCCATACATCACATCGCCGTTGGCCATGGTTATTTGCACTTGTTTGGTAGAGTGCAGCATATTGGTTTTTTGATCAAGCACCAGCTCTTCCGATTTAAAGGTTTCGCCCTTAACATTGGTAGCTATTACATTTTTGCGGAAAACAATAACGTCCGAATCGGCCTGCTGAATAGCGTAATTGGCCGTTAAGGTGCCTTTTTGCAACATTTCATCATCATAAAACACCAGCCTAACACCTTTTGGCATCTCGTAATAGGCGTTTTTACCGGTTGATTGTATCAGCAGGGGGCTAAACATGTGCACCTTAACTTTAGCCGAATCGCTGGTAATAACGTCGACATCGTTATAGGTGGTAATGGGCTTGCTTACGTCTGCTGCCGAAATTTCCTGCACCTTTTTTAAATCGTTTTCGCAAGCGGATAGCAACAGCAGGCCTGTGAGGAGTGCCGGCAAACATATTTTTGACAGATGTTTTGCCCGACTAAGCATTTTATGAGGTTAATCTAACTTGGTTTTAATAAACCACCTATCGTTAAGGGTAAATGATAAATGCAGGTTTATATAATTTTCTTTAATCAAATTGTTTTGCAAAGTGCCTTGCCTTCCAAGCTCGGCAGAGAAATTGATTTTATAGAAAGCGGTATAGCTTGGCTTTAAAGGCAAACCTAAACCAAACGTAATAGTGTAGTTTTTAATATTGGTTAACGCATTGTTATCGGGATTAGGCGCATTAATGTAGGTTTGATCATAAATAAAACCCAAAGCATAATCAACAGTGGCCCAGTAGTTTGATAGTGCGTCGGCATCAGGGGTAAAGGTACCGCCTAAATTATAGGTTTTGCTGTTTTGCAGATATTGGCCATCGCCGAATATGTTCTGTTTAGCGAATGTCGACCAATTAGTCGTGCTGTATTCGGCACCAATTAAAAATTTGTTGTCATTTACGAAGGTTATCCCAAAGTGGTTTATCTGCGGCAGGGTAATTTTTGTTTTTGGATTTTGGGTTTTCGAAAGGGTATCTAAGGCTACGTTTTCGTTGCCATCGCTATCATAGGTATACTGGCTAACTATATTGGTGTACTCGCTGTTTATCGTTGAGTTTGCCGATGCCGAATAACCTAAAATAATATGTTTTGTGGGCGCAAGGTCAATAGTATACTGCGCGCCGTAATCATAATTTAAGCCCCTTATTGAATAGCTGTTTTCTACCCTCGAGTTAAGCGTGCCTACCAGTGTAGGTATTTCGGTTGAGTTATATTGCTGCAGGTTACCGAATATGTAGGATACGTTGGCGCCCAATAACAAGTGCTTGCCTATGCTGAAACCATAACCCAGGTAAGCTTTTGATAAACCGCCCTGCCCGCTGTAAATGTGGTTAATGGCGTTAGTATCTACAGATGAGCCTGTACCAAAATTCTTTTGTGTTACTACATAACTATAACCCAGTTCGCTGTAAGGCATTAAACCAAAGCTGAAAGCCGAATGTTTGCTAACCGGGATGGCAAAGGCAATGTGGCTAAGCCTGAAATTGGCATTTGTTTCGGTAGGTTGCCCGGTTTGGTTGAGGGTGAGTATATTGCTGTATAAACCCATATCAATAACTGTTAAATGTATGGCGCCATACGAAGCAGGGTTAAGCGGGTTGATATTGAAATAACCGCTAAAGCTGTTTACAGCCGCGCCAAGGCCGCCCATGCCAATGTTTTGCGGCAGTACCTGCGGGTCAAGCGCGCCCAGCCCGTATTTTGAATAGGGATCGCTGGTAGTGGCAGTTGATTGTGACCTGGCCTGGAAAACAATAATTGCAAGTAGGAACGTTATAAAAAATCTGGTATATTTAATCATTATGCTTTTGTATAGCTGCGTTTAATCCTTTTAGAACCAGGTGAGGCTCGTTTTTTATATAGGGGGCAAAGATGCTATTTTTTAACAGCGTATCAAAAAAAATACTGTCGCCTCCTGTTAGTACAATATTTATGTCTTTTTCTTCTTTCGTGTAACTTTCTATAAAGCCTGTAAGTTCGTATTTTATCCCATTTTGCACTCCCGAACGCATTGCGCCGCTGGTATCTTTACCGTAAGCATCGTCAAACGCACTATCCTGCTCAATCAATGGCAGGCCTGCGGTGTAATTGTTTAAAGCTTTGTAACGCATATTTAAGCCCGGCGATATACTGCCGCCAAAATAATTTGCCTTAGCATCAACAAAATCATAAGTTATACAGGTGCCGGCATCAATTACCAGGCTGCCTTTACCGGGGTACAGGTTAGCCGCGCCCATAACAGCCGCCAGCCTGTCGGCCCCGAGTGTTTTTGGGGTAAGATAATGATTGCTGATCCCTGTGGTCATTTCGGCATTAAAATAAACTAACCGGGTTTTTTCCTTCAGTATGGTTTCCCATGCCTGGCGGCCTTTTTTTACCGATGAGATAATGGCTTTGTTAACGGTATAACTGCTTAATAAATTATGTATTGTATTCGTATCGGGATTTTGTTATTTATCTGTAAAAATTAACCCATCCCCCTCAAAAACTGCGATTTTTGTATAAGTATTGCCTATATCAAAAACCAGGTTGGCCATCAGGCTTTAACCATTGATAGTATCGATTCAAAAAGTGCCAGCCCGTCTTCATTAGCTAATAAAGCGTCTGCTGCGCGCTCGGGGTGCGGCATAAGGCCAAACACGTTGCGTTTTAAATTACACACACCGGCAATATTTTCTAAACTCCCGTTAGGGTTTGCATCATCAGTAACCAAACCAGCCTCATCACAATACCTGAACAATATTTGGTCGTTATCCTTTAATGCCTGCAAAACATCAGCATCGGCAAAATAATTACCCTCGCCGTGGGCAATGGGTATTTTTAAAGCGCGTTGCGGGTCAATTTGACGGGTAACTAACGAGTTTGAAGTTTCCGCTTTCAGGTAAATATTACGGCAAATAAATTTACGGTTGCTGTTATGCAATAAAGCGCCGGGCAATAAGCCGGCCTCGGTTAATACCTGGAAACCGTTGCAAATACCCAATACATAGCCACCTTTTTCGGCAAACTGTATCACTTCTTCCATAATTGGCGAGAAACGCGCGATAGCACCCGAGCGCAAATAATCGCCGAAGGAGAAACCGCCCGGCAACACCACAAAATCTACACCCTGCAAATCATGGTCTTTATGCCATAATTTCACTACCGGTTCGCCGGTTAATCTTTCTAATGTATAGATGATATCCTCATCACAATTGGAGCCGGGAAATATAACTACGCCAAATTTCATCCTATTGATTTTGCTTTTACGCTACAAAACTAATATAACCTATGAAATTTGAACGAATGTAATAGTTAAAAAGTGTTAAACTGAAAATAGATGATGCCGGCAAACAGTATAAAATACAGTATTTGGTATACCCACTTATTGCCCGCATACAAAAAGTAATAGGCAAAAAACACAGCGGCGGGTACCGCGCACAATAAAAAATGGTTCAGGTTAAAATCTGCCCGTATATAAAACGACAATCCCGCAACCACAAAAAAGAAAAACAGCAACTGGAACGATTTGCGCGTTTGCACATAACTCCTGAAAAAGTTTTGCCTCAGTTTTAAAAAGCACAGCAGCAATATGATAATTACCGGTATAAGCACCAGGTAGTTATAATAGTTGATATGGATATGGTCAGGGAATTTAGTGCCCAAAGGCATCCATATTTTATAAAACTGGTTCATACGGTTATTCAGGTAATCAAATACCGCTAAAAAAAAGTAGATGGTGGCATAACCTATTATCCCACCCACCCACTCGCGCCAGTTGAACGGGCGAAAAATCACCAGCGCTATCCATATCACCAAAAACAAATAAATAAACGGGAAATAAATCAGCGAGCCAATCGCCACTATCATCCCCAAATCGTACGTGGTTGATAGAGCTTCATCGCCTTTATATAAACTGAACAGCTTAAACAGCATCCATATCACCAAAAAATTACATATTAAAGGCTGGCTCAGCACCAAAAACGGGGTAAACAGGCTGCAAATGGTAACGTACATTAAGGCGGGCAAAAAGGTTTGTTTACCTAATAAGTTGTAATGGTTTATCAAATAATTAACCAATACGGCCTGTATCAAAACCAATACCGCGGCTAAAAAAACATCCAACGCGGGCGAAAATATATGCTCATACGGAACCGGGATTAACAAGCGCGCGAAAGGCTCCAGAAAAGTAAATTCCAACTTATCAGGCAGGTGCATAACATAGCCCACCCGCAGCGCGAACAGCAAAATAGCCAGCCATAAAACATTTAGCGGGTTAAAGGTGCGGAAGGTGTTAATGACCATAATTTATATTATCAGCGGCAATATTAGCAGAAAAACGGTGAACGATAAAATCGGCTTACTGCTTTGCGTACTTTTCAATCATATTATGTATCACCTGGGCCGTTTCGTCGGGGAAATTTACGATAACCTTTTTATCATCGGCCAGCCAGTTGTTAAGCGGCGCGGCAAAATGCTCATCAATCCCGTTAACAACCGGTACGCCCAGCCTGGAGGCTGCCAGCGCGTTGCAGCGCTGCTCGTACTGGCCGGTCATGGGTATCATCATCACCTTTTTTTGCAGGAACAGGGCTTCGGCAGGGCCTTCAAAACCGCCGCCGGTAAGCAGGCCCGCGCAGCTGGCCAGGCTTTTATTAAACTCCTGGTTATTTACCGGGCATATATGCACGTTGCCTTCGCGGTAAGGTGTTTTTTGGCGTTTGGAGAAGATATGCCATTCAACATCCGTATCTTTTAAATACTTAAGCAGGGTTTTATCATCATAGGCCGGCAGGTAAACGGTGTAATGGCCATTATTTGATGTTTCCAGGTTACGTATCTCGCTCCTGATTACCGGTGTATGTATAAAATCATCGTACCGCTCAAAATGAAAGCCTATATGGTGCGTTGTGGGCGAATAATATTTAAACAACCATTCGGCATAGTTCCATTTATCGGGGCGCGGTGTTTTGGGCGATACAAATGAACATTGGTGACTTAGCGATACCGAAGGCACTTTTTGCAGCCTGCATGCCCAGGCGCTCACCGGTTCAAAATCGTTTATAATCAGGTCGTATTGTTTTAGGGGGATGCTGTGCATATCTTTCCACAGCTGCGGCAGGTTCATTATTTTAAAGGTAGCCCAGTTATCAACCCCGCCTTTGGTGCCAAACACAAAGCTAAACCCATGAAACCGGTATTTTAGCGGTTGCGATAAACTTACCTCAGCCTCGGTGCCGCTTACCAGCAAATCAACCTCGCCATACTGCTGCAGCAAAGGCACAATTTCGCGCGCACGGCTAATGTGGCCGTTGCCTGTACCCTGTATGGCGTATAAGATTTTCATTGCAGGTGCTGTAAGGTTGAAATGCTGTAAACTAAAGGCAATTCAGCCTGAAATGTTTCAGCAAAAATTCGCGCTCAAGTTAATAAAGAAACATGGAAGCTTGTGACTAATATAATTTTTATTCTGATATTGCTTAAGAAATGACATCTGAATTTTAAAACAATATAATTAATGATTCACAGAGGCGATAGAGTATTTAATTTGAATAACTTTATAGCAATAATATACTTAGTAATTGCTATAGGATTTTATCTTATAGACCCTGATTATCTATTTTTCCTTATCCTTATACCTTTCGGTTTTTTCGTAATATCTCTTTCAGCCTTTTATTTTGAAATAACCATAAATGAACTGATTGTAAAAAATTACATGATCCCTTTTTTAAAAATTCACTATAAGTTAACTGAAATAAAACAAATTAAGATTTTGCGTAAAGGCAAGGGCCCTGCAAAAGCGCGGGTAAAAATTATAATGGAAGATATAAGTTCTCTGCCTATTCCAGTTTCATCACTTGGTAAAAAGGATTGGCAACACTTTGTTAATGATCTTTCAGAGCTAAATATCCCGGTACTGTTTGACCCAGAAGACTTGAGAAAAAGACTAGGAATAACAGTATAATCTTAGTGCACTTCCTGCTTAAACCTTTCCAGCAAACTCCTTACATCCAGTTTGGCATCCAGGTCTTCGGCATCGGTTTTGTCGTCCTCATCCTCATCCTTTATAAAATCCTCAGGTTTGTACTGGAATATTTTCCATTGCTTATCGTGGTATTCCAGCGCGGTAAGGCTCTCCACCCAAACGCCCGAATTGAATTTACATCCCTATTATAAAACGGCTGCTAATTCTGATAATTTACCGGGAAAACCAGCAAAAATTCGGCGCCGCTGTCTAATTCGCTTTTAACATTAATTGTTCCGCCTAAACTTTCTACCTGTATTTTTACCATAAATAAGCCCATTCCTTTTCCTTCTACCGAAAAATCAAACCGCTTATATAAACCAAACAACTGGCTGCCATTTTTTTTCATATCTATCCCCTTACCGTTGTCTTTAAAACTTATAACTATCTTATCACCTTGGGGGTAACTTTCAATATCAATAACCGGGTTTACATTAACGCGGCGGTATTTAATGCTGTTGGTTATTAAATTATAAAAAATGCTGTACAAGTAATTTTTTAGTGTATCAACAGCTGCAACTTTTAGGTTTAAATTAATAATAACATTTTCACGTTTTATCATATGGCCGATGCTGCCTTTTATTTCATCAATAATAGTGGCAAGGTTTATTTGCTCTATTTTTTCATTTATTTGTTTACTTGTTTGTAAAATATGATTCAGGTCCATGATAACCATATCCAGGCTATTTACAGATGATGTAAGGGATTCTAAAATTTCTTTACCTTCATCATTTTGCATATCGTTACTGCCCAACAAGCTGGATAAGCCCATAATATTAGCTACCGGCGCCCGTAAATTATGTGAAATTATATAAGTAAACTGCTCCAGGTCGGCATTTCGTTTAACCAGGTCATTTGTAATTTTTTCCTTTTCTATATCGGCCAGTTTCTTTCCGGTAATATCTTTAATAGTAAATATATACCCTATTATTTCATCTTTTTTATTAACCACACCCATCCAGTTCACATCATACCATTCAGTATCGCCATCTTTTAATTTATAGGTTGTTTCGTAGTTAAAACTCTCGTGCCGACTTATTTTCCCGGTGATTTTTTTTATAAATGATTTTCTTTCTTTAGAAAAATAATTAAATGCCGAACTGCCCGGCCTTAACTTTTTACCATAATTCCTAACCGATAATTTTTGGGCATTGGTGTTAAATGATACTATTTTAAGGTTTTGGTCAAATAGCGTTATAGCAAGATCGGTGTTTTCGAATACCGAACGCAGGTTAGCTTCCGATTGCACTAACGATGCCTCGGCGAGTTTGCGGTCGGTTATATTGATATGCAATATTACCGCGCCTTTGTGCTTACTATCTGTTAGCGGCGCAACAACCAGCTGGTACCACCTATCTTCATCTTTCGAATGGCAGGGGTATTCTAAAGTATATTGATCGGCCTGCCCGTTAATTACATCTTTTATCCCCCTTGCTACATCAACTTCGTCCACATCAGTTATTCCCATTGCTGTGCCGCAAAAGGCCAGGTAGTTATAGCCTATGCCATAATCAGGTAAGCCCAGGTTATTTGTAACGGCAAATTTTTTCCACGATTCATTAACTGCTATTATTTTCCCTTTTTCATTTAATAAGGCAATGTTTGGGGGTAACGCGTTTAGTATGGCTGCCTGTGTTTCCGCAGCTTCCAATAACAATTCGTGGTTTTTTTTCTGTAGCTGTTCATGGTTTTTACGCAGCGTAATGTCTCGTATAAATACGGATAAGCCCGAAGCAGAAGGATAAATGTGATTTTCCTGCCATAGTTTTAATGGTTCGTAATAATCTTCATTACAAACATATTTTTGAGTTTTTAACGAAGTATTAAACGCTTTAAAGGTTTCGGAGTTCATAGCATCGGGAAATTCGCTCCAAACGTACTTGCCTATTAATGATTGAGGTTCGCAGTCCAGCATTTTACCTATACTCGCATTAGCATAAGTATAACAAAAGTTATTATCAAGCGCTATAAAGCCATCGGTAATGCTTTCCAGTATATTTTCTACTTGTTTCGTTTTGTTTCGTATTTCCTCTTCAGCTTTTACCCTTTCGGTAACATCCCTAAAATTGCATACAATGGCGTTAATATTTACATCATTAAGCCAGTTAGTAAAAATGCTTTCGGTCCATATAAAATGCCCTTGCTTGTGGCGTGTCCTGTATATGGCTTTAATGGGAGTACCGGGTTGTGCCTTAACCTCGTTAAATATATTTTTAACAATAACCCTGTCGTCCGGGTATATCAAGTCGTCCAGGTGGCTATTTGTAACATCGATGTCGCTCCAGCCATTTATGCGTTCGGCTGATAGGCTGCGGTAAATGGCATCCAGGTTATGGTTAAATAAGGTAATGCCGTCATAGCTATGTTCTATTAGCTGCCTGAAACGTAGCTCATTCGCAATTATTTTCTTTGTATTTTCTTTTACCCTTTGTTCAAGGCGGGCATTTATCTCTTCTTGCTTCTCTTCAGCTATCTTACGCTCAGTAATATCCCGTGTTACCTTTGCAAAACCCAGTAAGTGGCCGGCATTATCATACAAAGTGGTAAATACTACGTTGGCAAAAAACACGGAGCCATTTTTCCTTACACGCCAGTTTTCACTTTCGTGCGAGCCTTTTTTTAATGCGGAGTTTAAATTGTTAAGGGGTTCGCCCTTTTGAATATCTGCGGGCATGTAAAAAACCGAGATGTGTTTTCCAATAATTTCCTGCTCAGTATATCCTTTAATTTTTTCGGCCCCCAGGTTCCAGCTCATTACATAGCCGTTGGGGTCTATCATAAAAATGGCATAATCCTCCACACTATCTATGAGCAAGCGAAAAAGCTTTTCATCGATATTTTTAACCGGGCGGTATCTGGGGCTGATTCCTGCTGTCAAAATATTTATAATTAGGTTTAAATTTGCTAAAGGCTTAGGATATTTCAGCAAAAAGTAAATCTAATTAATTTTTCACAACTTACGGGAATAATCTATTATTATAATTCAGTTAAAGGTTTGTTCAATTTGTGCACCCCAATAATTATCCGCGAAAGTTCTTCGGGAGTATTTGAGTAATTAATGCGTTTCCTGCTTAAACCTTTCCAACAAATTTCTTACATCCAGTTTGGCATCCAGGTCTTCGGCATCGGTTTTATCTTCCTCGTTTTCATCCTTTATAAAATCTTCGGGTTTGTACTGGAATATTTTCCATTGCTTGTCGTGGTATTCCAACGCGCTCAGGCTCTCTACCCAATCGCCGGAATTCAAATAAATTACCGAGCCCGTTTTATCGGTCGATTCTATTTTCCTTATTTCGGCCTGGTGAATGTGGCCGCATATTACGTATTGATATTTTTTATCAACGGCAAGGTCGGCAGCGGTTTGCTCAAAAGCATTTATAAACTTTACCGCGTCCTTAAACTTAGCTTTCACTTTTTGCGAAAAGCTCATCTTCTCGCGGCCAATAGCAGTTAAAAACCAGTTGGTAAAGCTGTTAAGGGCAATTAAGGTATCATAACCCACCGCGCCTAACTTGGCCAGCCATTTAGAGTGCTGCATGGTAACATCAAACACATCACCATGAAAAATCCAGGCCTTTTTACCATCAATATTCAGCACCGCTTTATTCATCAGCTGAAAAGAACCCATGTTAAAATCGGCAAATTTGCGCAGCATTTCATCGTGGTTGCCGGTTAGGTAATATACCGGTATGCCTTCGGTAACAAATTTTAAAATACGGCGCACCACCTTCATGTGCGCCTCGGGCCAGTACGATTTACTAAACTGCCATATATCAATAATATCGCCGTTCAAAATCAGCATTTTGGGCTTAATACTTTTTAAATATTTAAGCAATTCCTTTGCATGGCATCCAAATGTGCCTAAATGCACATCGGATATAACTACTATATCAACTTCGCGCTTTGCCATAAAATTTGGGGGTTGTTTTTTGTGCCGGTAAGGGATACCGGTAATTTAGCCTTGGGGGCAAGCATATTTTTATTTATGCTTTTTACCCTCATGCAGTTTAAAATTGGTTATGCCTTTGTAGCATTTCATTATGCAAATATCCAAATAGCATATTAATCCAATGTTAAGTAATTATTAAATGTTAACAGGTTTATTGGCTATGCAAATTTTGGTTAATGCGGGCCAGTTGTTTCAGGTGGTGCTGTAAATGGATGCGGGTAAACTTAAACCATTGTAAAGCGGTAAGCATACCCAGGCGCGGGTGCTGTGTGCGGCGTACAGATTGGCCGTCTTTTATAAACGCCGCCATCTCGTCCATGCGTTTACGGCATTTGATGATGAGGTTTTTCGCTTCCTCCTTACTTATTTTGGTAATGGGCATTTTTGACTCCACGCTTTTGGGCACACGCGTTTTTATGGGTGGAAAACGGTTAGACAGCATTACATACCAGCCCCAAATGTTCATTTTTTTATTGTCGGGTTTTGATGAAGTGTGCATGCACCGCTCCAAAGCCATGCTCGACATTATGGTAGCCTGCATAATATGCGAATACACCTCGGCGCACGACCATCCACCCTGCGGCGGGGTTACATCAAACTCATCATCGGGTATGGTATCTAACTGCCGGCGGTAATCGTCAAATACGGCGGTAAGTAGCTGTTGTTGCTTTTGGATATTCACAAAGTAAAGTTAGATGAATAAATGATTAACAACAGAAAAAACAATTTGTGCTGATTGCTACAATATCCCCATCAACTCCTTCAAGCTTTTTATTTCCACCGCTACATCATCAGGCTTTGGCTGATTATTTGGATTAAAATAAATAGCATCCATGCCAAAGTTTAGTGCACCGCGTACATCGGCCTCCAGGCTATCGCCAATCATAATGCTTTCATCCTTAACAGCACCCGCCAAACTGAGCGCATGCTCAAAAATCGCTTTATCGGGTTTGTTAACGCCCACCACTTCGGAGATAATGATGTTATCAAAATAATGGCCGATATCCGTGCCCGCTATTTTTATTTCGGTTGATTCTTTAAAGCCATTGGATATCAAATGCAGCGTATATTTAGCTTTCAAATAATCCAAAACCTCCCGCGCATCCGGGAAAAGGTTGGTTTTTGTAGGACAAAGTTTTACATACTCATCCTCAAAATCAGCCGGTATTACCTCGGGCGCAAGCCCCAGTTCTAAAAACGTAGTGCGAAAACGTGCCTCGCGCAAATAATCTTTAGTGATTTTCCCTACGTGGTATTCCGCCCAAAGCTTATGGTTATTGCGGGTGTAAGTTTCAATAAACAATT